>Ga0172379_10001161_pt1 | contig 55554 bp, 69 predicted proteins | sample GrowelOW334metaG_FD_119756 | JGI IMG/M metagenome (GOLD analysis project Ga0172379, IMG submission 119756) | Groundwater microbial communities from an aquifer near a municipal landfill in Southern Ontario, Canada - Groundwater well OW334 metaG | ecosystem: Environmental > Aquatic > Deep... | reverse complement strand
CCAGGGCACGTCCTCGGTACGCATACCGCGTGTAATGCCGCCATCGGAAAAACAGCGAGTTCCATCAAGCTTGGTTGAAATGTAGAATCCACCGATGCGGTGTTTCTCAACCTTCAAGGTTTCGGCAAGTTGCAAAAACTCTCGTCTCATGTTTCGCTCCTGAAGTCCGGTTGCCAGTCGTGGCCCTTGCGGATCATGTCGCCGTCCGACACGCCACCGGCCAGAAACGCCTTGGCTCGGTGCATCGACGTTTCAGCGACCTGTGTCAGTTCGGCACGCTTGCGAGCCAGTGCGTTCTTCAGAAGGGTTCCGTAGTTCTCAAGCTCCTCGCCCCACCGGGCGAGCAGATAGACTTCCTTCTGCCACGACCACTGCGGGTGTGGTTTCAGCCCTACCAGCACAGGGTCTTTGATCGCGGACGAGGCAGCGTCCCACACTTGCAGCGTCTCGAACTGGTCCATTGCGTGGGAAGCGATCTGCAACACGCGAAGGGGAATCGGTGTTCGCCGATAGTCTGACAGCTTCGATACGGTCGGGCAGAGAACTCGGTAGACGAACTCCTGCTCAGCCGTCGCTTGCGGGTAGGGCATCCGCACTGGCGTCTCCACCTGGAGAAGGGTCTTTTGACCATCCAGGCCGAGTTCCTCGATCAGTCGGAGGGCTTCTTCGGACTGTTCAACCTCTTCAGCGGCGGTCTCTTGGCACTCAAAGGTTTCGACTGGCATAGGATGCTCCGTAATAGGTCTTCGATTGACTTCTCAGCTTCAACATAAGTCGAGTACACCACCAAAGAGGGGTTACTGATCGCAAACTCAACGTATTTGGCTGGAAAGTAGTGCATACACCTATGAGTACCCCAACTAACCCTGTTTACACATCAAATTTTCTTTTTCCTCGAAATTCTTGTAAATCCTTTTGAGTCGGTTACTTATTGTCGTCTGTGGAATCCCAAGCAACTGTGAAATTGCTGTCTGAGTGTGCTTCTGGGCTCTTAAAACAACGATCTGACGATCAGTTTCCGTTTCACAGCAAGACAAGATTGTCTCTTCGAGGTCCGTGGTTGGTTCGTCGGCAAAGCACAATTCGTCTAAGAACTCGGTCGGGACAGTAAGGTCCGTGTGCTTGGCTTCTCGTTTGATTGCATGAAATAAAGCTCGTCCAAGATAAGCTGACATCCCCGATGAGACGAATCCTGGTCGGGAGCAGTCGTCAACCGCCTCAACCAAACCTAGCATTGCCGCAGAAGTTAAATCGTCTTGCATATAGTCAAAATCCGGGTGGTTGGAAATGAATTGTTCCACCAGCTTTAATGCAAGAGGGGTGTTCTGTTCGACCATCTTGTCTCGGGCTTCCTTATCCCCGGACGCAACGCGCTTTTGCAGTTCGTTGTTATCTGGTCGCTGAGTAATCACGGCTCGAAGATTCGCGTTCAGTTCTCGGTTGTACCTCATGTTGTCCTTTCAATGATCCATGCGCAGTAGAAGTTCGGTCGGTAGTGATAAGTGGTTCCGTTCGGGTCGCAAATAATTCCGTGGTCGAATGCAACGGCGTGGCTGTAGCCAGTGAGCACGCCACGGTGGTGTGACACAACGTCGGCAAACCGCTCAAGTGCCGCCGCTTCACTGCCGCCTCGCAGTATTGAGAACGCTGGAACTGGTTCAGCCGGGGCGTGGCGAGGTGTCACCTCGATTGGTGTCACGGCAAAGCCGGCGCGAAACGCCACGTCGATGCACTCCTGAACGTGGAAACCCCTTCTACGGTGAGGCTCCTCCAGAGTGGGCCAGATGATTTGACTGCCGTCGTGGCCGATGTGAGCGATAAAGTCACTCACCGGTACGTTGAGAGCCATCGCAAAGCTGGTCGGCACACAGGACCATCGGTTTGGTTGCTTCTGTAAGTGCATCAGCTAATCCTGTTGAGAATTTCTGTAAACGACAACGGACGTAGATCACAATTATCAACTCCGACATCCATAGCCTTTCGACCGGGCCAAACAGAGTCCAGAGTCGATTCAAGACTTCCGTGACTGTGACCATACAAGTGGATCGAGCCGTGTGTCCGACCGTGCCAGGAGGCGTGTGGGTAGTGGCTCATGTGAACCTTGTGGCCTTCAATCTTCTGATACACAGAATCACGCATTGTTGAGACGTATTTGGCCAGACTCGTAGCGTCGTGGTTGCCGGTGACGATGTGCAGTTTGCGGACTTTGATACGGTTCCGATATTTGCCATAGTTTGATGCCTGCCAGGCGAAGTCGCCGAGGATGTATAGTTCGTCGTTAGTAGCCACAACCTGATTGATATTGGCGATGAGAACCGAATCCATCTCCTCAACCGACGCGAATGGTCGGTTGGTGTGTTTCAGAATGTTCTTATGGCCTAAATGCAAGTCAGCTGTGAAGAATGTCATTTTTCATCTCCTCCAACAGTTTGTCGATGTCCGGCAATTCACCCCACGAGTCCTTCCAGTAATCACGCATGTTGGGAAACGCAAACAGCTTGTCGTAGTTATCCTGGTCGGCCCCAGTCAGAATCCATATCCCAACGCCGAACTTTTCCCATTTTGGCCATTTGAGTTTCTGTGCCTTTGTGAACGAATACTTACCCTCAACTTTCACGTCGATCCAACGCGAGCCCCATTTCGGATGGTGGGCGAATAAGTCTGGAATACCCACTTGGAACGCATTACCGATGAGGCGCTCAACGAGCCAACCTCGGGCTTCGAGGTAGTCGATTAGGTCTGATTGAATCCTGTACTCCGGCCCGTGTTTAGCTCTCATGGATTGTGTGCGGCCTCTTGGGTTCGTTGGCCCTTAGTACGCACCTTCTTGCTATTTCCCACTCTCGCTCGGTGTAGTCCAACCCAACCAAAGTGCAAACAAAGTGGTCGTTTAATTTAGCGGCAAACCGTCGAATAACTGCTGCCTCGTGCCCGTCATTAGGGATTGCAACTCCGTTGTTGACGCCTGTGCAAATGCAACGGTCAAACGCCTCGGTAACTTCGGCGTATTTCTGTGCCAATGTGTATAGTGGATTATTCATTCAGTCCTCTCCGGGCTATTCCAATGAGCCTGTACGCGAGTCGCCTGTGCCATTCATCGTCACAAGATGCCGCTGGTTGGTCCGTGCCGTGGTTGGCAATGGACTCAAGCACCTCGGTCAGATGCCTGATTCGTTTTTCTGCCAAGGTGAATACGTCCTGCTCTTGAGCAGTTATGATGTTCAGGGCGTCCCAGAGCTTCTTTACTCCTGCGTGGTACTGTTCAGAATCCATAAACACGGTCCTCCACTGGTTGGAACAGTCGATCAACCCACTTGCCCTTTGCGTAGACAAGTAGGCTGTAGTCGGTGAATAGCCCTTTGGTCCCGTCCACAACCTCGTAGACAGACAGGTTTACTCCCGCCCTGGCCGCAGCGAACCGTCTGGCTACTTCAATGGACTCTCCTTTGAACCGAATAGACGCCTTCTCAAATATCCACCAGCCTTGGTACTCGACGTAACCGGGTACGTAGATGGTGTGAACTTTGGTGTAGGTGCCATTGGCTTTGCAGTAGGCCCAGATTTCGTACTTGAATGTTGGTTTCATTTGTCACACGTAAAGAAAGAGTGATCGTCTTGGTTATCGAAAGTCCGTTGCAAGCCCTTCCTTGTGTCCTCAGCTTCGTCCTTGGTCTTATATGGTCCACAGTCGTCGCACTCGGGGATTTCTGTGACCCACCAGCCGTCAATACGTTTAACTGACTTCATGGCCTGCCCAGTTTGCAAAAGAAGATATGTAAAGGGTGTGTTCTTTCCCACCTTGCTCGAATAACACGCCATGCTCGCGTGGTGGGTTCTTTCGACTGTAGAAAATCTTTGGTCGGTATTGGTCTCCAATTCCGAGAACGTGCCTCCGAGTGCGACCAGCGCCACGATTGACGTAAGTCTTACCCACTTGGATTTCAGATACTCTCATTTTTCACCCCAGTTCGATACGTCTTTCTTCCAATCCATCTGTATCAGCGGAATCAAACTCTTGTACGACTCGACTGACGTGTTGATTACTTCTTCAACCTTGTCAACGAGTCCAGGTGGGCTGACAACTACGATTTCGTCATGTACTTGGAACTGGCATACTTGCCAGTCGTTGACACCCGCTGGTTGCAACTCCCACAGCTTGCATTGCACGCTTTTGGTGACACCGGCCGCCGTGCCTTGGATTTCCATATTCCCGGCAGACCGGACGTTAGCAGATTGAATACCGAAGGCCGCCCCGTAGAGGGCACTGGATACAGCCCCGCCCGCTGTCTGCACGCGGTCTCGACGCAACACCTTGACCGGGCAATCTTTCCAGTGCTTGGGTGGCTTTCGGGCGAGATCGAACAGTGCTCGGCAGATTTTGTTTTCGAGAGTGTAGTACCGCTTGAAGCCAAGCATTGTTTCCGCATACTCGGCCGGGTCACTCCAAATGATCTGTGAGCCGATCCCTCCCGGCTGTTGCATAGACTGAAAACTCTTCAGTACACGGGCCTTCCAGTCACCGAGTTTCTTGTACTTGGTCAACAGCTTTTCGATTGCGGCCCTGCCGTCTTTCTCGGCTACACCCAGCTTGTTCAACAGTGTGTTGTGGTCGCCGCCGTACAAGATACTGGCGAAAAACCCTTGCTTCGCTTTGGTGTACAGGTCGTTCTCTGTACCCTTCGTGGCCTTAATGTCCTCGTAGGTGTTGCCGGGAAAGAGCAGGCTGCCGAAGATCGCGTGGATAGACTTGCCCGTCATCAAGTCCGACCGAAGATCAGGGTCACTGGCCACAGCCTCGGCGATTGTGACTTCAAAACTTGAAAAGTCGCCAATGCTGAGTTTCGTCCCATCCCACTTGATCGGGAACAGGCTACGGACATCGACCGTGTGCTTGATGCCTTGTACGTTGAGATTGTCACCACCGCTCATGCGACCAGACAGAGCACCGATCACTTTGAACGAGGCGTGCAGCTTGCCAGCCCGAAGCAACTTCTTGTAGAGTTCCTTTTCCTTGACAGCGAACTTAACAGCCAAGACCTCAGAGGCTCGCTTTGCAGCGGGGTGCTGCCCGACTTCCAAGGTTCCATTGTTGCAACGGACGCAGCCCATCCCCTCGCATTTCGTGCAGGGCTCAGCTTCGGCAACCTGCCAGTTGCTCACCGCTTCGAGCTTGGCCTTACGGGTGGTCTCCTCAAGGATGGTCTTTTCCATCTCGTCCATGCACTCGTAGATATACGCGCGGACGGACTTTGGGCGGTTGACGTTGCACGGAGCCTTGTCGATCGTCTCTTGGGCCGACTTGAGCAGCTTCTTAATGCCGGGGATGTCGATCGTAAATCCGTGCCACCTGACGGCAGCTACCATGCAAGCCAACACCGAGTCGTCATCGTTCGGCTCTGGGTAGCCGAAATGCTTGTCAAGCTCACGGGTATAGACAATATCGTCCTTGGCATACTCGCGGGCAGGCTCATTGGTTGCCCAGTGTTCGATGTGCCGCTTGATAACTCCCGGCCAAGCGTGTCCGCAGACTTTGCCGTCCTTATAGACTTCCCAGTTATTATCAGGACTGCTTATGGCAAGGGCCGTCGGAGCATAGCCGAGTTCCTTTGGTGAGAACTCTCGGCCTAGTTCAATGTCTGAGAAGTGTGCCTTGGGAGGCATTTTCAGAGCATATTCGGCGAGGTACTTGAGACCGCCCGCTGGGTTAAACCGCAGAACCACGTCCTTGAAGTCTGGGTCGATCGACTCGGTTTTCTTATTGATGCGATCGACAGCCTGCCAACGTGGGGCGTTCTTGTCGGCCGTCTTGGCGAAGAAGATTCCGTCAAGCTCAATCCGGGTTTCAAGCTCGCGGGCCAGCGCATAGGCCAGTGCGGTTGGCACGCGCTTTATTCTAATGCTATCCCTCGCCATAAGGGATTGATACGGACCCTTACGCGAGTGGAGAAGAAGATCAAGACAGCCAACAGGCTTACAACAGAGTCCGTCTTGTCCTTTAGGCTCAAGCAGAGCAATCTCTTCGATATGCTCCTCGGGAATCCAATCCCGTGGAAGTAAAGAAAAGATCGTGTAGATTTTGCAGATGTGATACCAGTCAAATACGCAGTTGAATCCGACAAACGTGTGCTGACAAATCCACTCGATAAGGTCTAGCGTCTCACCGACTGGCTTCTTCCAAAACTCGTACAGAGTGATTGGACCATCTTCGACTGCAAACTGCGCCAACACTGGGAGACTGTGCAGGCCGCAAGTTTCAAGGTCCAAGTAGAGGCGTTTCGTCATCGTTCAAGAGTCTGTGGTTTTTTCTTCGCACATTTGCGGCAAAGATTGGTTGTAAATGGGTCGTCTCTCCAGCTATGTCCTGTAACGAAACACCTCACACGTTGCCAGAACCGCATCCAATCACTTGGCTCGCAGACCCAGCAGGCCGCACCTTCCCGGTAAATATCAATTGCCCTCCGCTCTCCGTGGTCTTGGATTCGACCGCTTTGGCACAGCTTCTCGAAACCGGGTTCCCGTTTGATCCAGCCAATGTATATCCAAGGCTTCTTCCGCCGTTTCGCCCACGCTGGAAACGGTATATAAGCCTCTCGTTGTAATAGGAAAGGCGTCATTCAGTTGGGTAAACTCCAATACTGGCCAAGAACTTGATAGCCAAGTCAGCAGGTGTCTCTTCCACTGGCACGTTCTTTCGAGTCTCGACCCGTGGACGCAACCCGTGGTCCTCAATCGTCTTTCGCTCAAGATGGACGACTGCCGCCGTGCTACCAGTGCCGCGTTCCAACCGGCCGTAACAATTGCTTAGACAAGTGAGCGTTAGCTTCAACTCCCAGATTTGGGCAGGAGCACTCGCGTCAGGAAAGTCGTAGGTCTTCTTGGTGTCGTCGGTCGTGATTCGAGTGATGTTGTTTAGCATTGTAAGTCAATGGGTTGATGGAGATACGTTCGGCTCTGTAAAATCCCTCACCACGCAAGGCCGACTTCATCGTCTTGCTTTAGGATTTCATGCCAGTGTGTTCGGATTGCTTCTGTTACAAGTGTTTTGAACTCGCACATAGGCATAGACACTACGGCTGTTGCACCGTCGCGTCCGTCGCTGGTCGCCGGGGAGCGGCATGTGATCTCTACGAGAAAATCTTTGAAGTTAATAGACACATAGGGAGGGTATGGTCCAGTGCCAGTCGGCGTCCAAGCTGATAAGTTTTTCATTGGTTCTCCAGGTAAAAGGCAGTGGTGGGTCGGATTCAAACCGACTTGAGTTGGTAGGCGAACGATCTAACCCGGACACGTTCGACTCTTGGACCCTGTAAAATCCCTCTCCTGCCGTTGTCAGGAACTACGGGAACCTCGCTCTAGGTTCTCCCTGTCGCCAGGGATCGAGGCTTCGAGTATTAACCCCTTCCAAGTAAGTGCGTAAACTTTCTACGCGGCCACCACACAAAGAAACTCCCGGCGTTTATCGCGTGACTACCCACCAGCCACGGTGGCAACTATCGTTACGGCGAAGCAACCGCCCTCCTAGTCACCAGTCACAGCGCTTATAGGTTCAGCCTTTCGGCACGCCGGGAGTTGAAAATCGTGAATCGCGTTATCAACCTCTTCTTGACCGAACTTCTCCTCGATTTCACTCAACACAAGCCGGATAACGGCAGGGCCGTGCGAAGTGGGGTCGTTAATTTCTTCCTCAATCTCGGCTCGAAGGTCATCAAGTTCGTTCATTAAATCTCCGATGCAACGGCTTGTGTTACAAACTCCCATGTGTACCCACCGCACCTCTGTTTGAGTCGGATGCTTCGAGATACGCTGCTACGATGCACGTCTATAGACTTAGCTGCGGCGCTGCATGATTTGTACGTCTTCCCGTCCGACCTGCGTACTGGAAGGACTCGCAATAGCCCTTGGTTGCTGGCATCTGTCATATTTGACCGGTGCGTGTCCCACCGCAGATTAGACAATCGGTTGTTCGCGTGAACACCGTCGTTATGGCAGCCTTCCTTGCCTTTTGGACGTGGGCCGATGAACGCCTTCAATACAAGTTGATGGACGGGCACGGTAGGACTTCTGCCCGCACGGGACAAACGAACCTGAATATGCCCACAAGTTCCGACGCTAGGTTTCAAGATTCGGCCTCGAATCCAATGCAAATGTCCGTTGCGACAATAGACATGCCGAGGCACACTTCGCACGCGCCCTAGATCAGAAATCTGGTAGGAACCCTCGTATCCAGGCACATCTTTCCAATGCTCAATCATTCAGACTTCCTATAACCTTGTCCCACTGCTCAGCCACGTCGGTAAGTTGTTCACGACCAAGGTACTGTCGGTGAAGTGCATCGCTCCAAAGTTGTCCGTCGATCAGTTTGTCCACTTCAGATCGGATCAACCCGACAATGACCTCGGGCTCCAAAGCATCGCGTTCCAGTCGATCAGCCCAGCTAGTCGAGCGTCGTTTATGACGCTACCAAGGTTCTTGTAGGACTGAACCGTGTTGGGAATCAGATCGCGGCTGACAAATTGATAGTACAACTGTCGCAAGGTAAGGATAAATCCTTGCCCTTGGTACTCGGTAATGATCGCATTAGCCTGTTGAATCCGGGCTAGTGCGTCACTACGAAACCGTTTCTTCACGTAGCAAATCTTAGGCATATTCCCCACTCTGTTCCAACTTAGACAGGGTTTCACCAGCCATCCGAACAGCATTGTCCCGCTGGTCCAGATATGGTTCCCGGCGTCGGCACCGCTTCATGCACCCCTCTCCAGGGATTTCCAGACGGAGTTCAGACTCACACTCATCAATGACTTCAAGAGCCAGGGCGTAGGTTTTCCACAACTCCTTGGCAGCCTTGCACTTATTGTACAGGGTTAGGTGTTGTACGAATGCGACAACAGTCACCCAAAACAGGACCGCACTAATCAGAGCCAAGACTTCCATTGATTGTTCCTCCACCTGTAAGTAACCCAACTCCCTTGTTTTACACTAACTTTCTTCAATATTTTTTGCTTCCGCCACAACCGTGATGAATCCTTCTTGGATGTCATCTAAGGACTGTTCCCACCCGATGAACTTGCCTTCGATGTTCTGAGCGATGATTCCGACCATTTTCTGAGCAATCTGAACCAAGGCGGCTTTTGCCAGTAGTTCGCCTTGGCGAATCTTGTTGGACTCAGCGTTGTGACACAGCGAGCCACGAACGCGGATAATGTCGAGTGCGAGCCCCGTCTGCTCGTTGTTGATCGCATCCTCTTCCATTACGGTGAGGATATTCAGCTCCTCGTCGATGTCCGTTGAGGAAGCGTCATTCCGAAGCTCCTCCATGCGGCTCACTTTGCGTTGGTCGGTAAGCTTTAGTCGGCGTCCTATTCCCATTATCAGGCTCCAAACCAGATCAATCCGTCTGGCGTCGGCATACTTGTGTTGAGGTATTTATCAAACCGTCTATAACTCACGCCCGAGGCGCGCCACGCTTGACGTACGTTCCGGTAGCGCTGAACACGCCCATCCGGGCAGAGGCATCCAACTGGTTGGGCTCGTTGACAACCTGCGGCGTACAGCCATTTTGGCCGCTTGCCAACAAGTTTGCATATCTCTTTGGCGCGTGTATCCACCAGTTTGGAGGCTAGGTCATGTGTCAAATGAGCAAACCGTCCAACAGCCCACCCCCTACGCTCGACAGGCTCTAGCCCAAGATCATCGAGCCTCCGAAACCACTTGGCCCAGCGTGTGTTGCTATAGTGCCGGCAGGCCCACATGAGCAACCAGACTGGAGTTGTGCCTGCTGGACAAACGCCAATGACGTGTGGCAATTGCTCAGGGTCACGCGGATCACATAACTCAAAAGTGCGAAAAGGCTCAGCCCCCTCGTTAATGAGCGACCGAGCCTTGGGAGGTGTGTTTAGTTTCTTTTTTCTATAGCGTGCAATTGCCTGTTGTTTGACCTCTTGCCAGTGTCGAGAGCAGTACCGCTTAAACTTTTCCCGATTCTTTGCCTTCTGTTCTTCCGTCGTCATGCAATAACTCCGCTAGTCCGTCACAGTCAAAGTGAAGTTCATCCCCGGTGGCCAACTCGATACAGCCGGGCGGGAAGACAATAATACCAGTGCCATCCTTCCTTTGAATATGCTTCTTTGTAAGTGTGATCTTCTCAATCAACTCATCCTCACGCCAATGCTCTATGACGAATCTGCCCACTCGCATAGTGTCACCTGTTGTAGTGGATCATTTCTTTACTTTCTTAGGAAGCTTCTTACCTTTGGGTGTTTCCGCTTCAAACTTCTTAGCAACCTTTGGGCTAACAACCCAAAGGTACTTTCGCTGTGCTTGTGATTTCATAGGCATTGAATCACTCCTTATGTGAGTTGCAGTCGTGCGTGCATATAGATCACAGACGGGCAATCACCGTCAGCTATCCTCCTATACCTGACTGCGTACTTACCGTTCTTAATCGCAGACCAAGGCCATTGCATCAAGTACACATAGTCTTGGTCGTCTACTAAAGCTTCCTTGCCCTTGGTTAAAGGGATTCGTTTCATAGGATCGGGCCAATTTCTTTGCTCCCGTCGATCTTATAACGCTTGGGGCCCACACGCTCCTCGTCGGATCGTAAACACACGGGCAATCGCCACGTTACCCCGTTACGAGCGTGCATACCGTGCAACAACTGAGTCGGTTGTCTGTACCCCGCCAACGCATTGAACGAGTATTGATCTGTTCCCAACCACGCGCCGTTTAAGAGCAATTCACCATCCATATCTGCCAACGCTGCCGAACAGTGGTGGTGGCCCATTGCCCAGTACCGAGTTCGGAGCCCGCCCTGAACACTGTTCATGGCAATGAGGCCCTTCTGACGACGTACCATACCGTAGAACGGAATGCCCCCGTTCGACTTGCAATCGTCGCCGTGCGACACGTTCACACCAATCCCATTGATGTCAAGATTCACCGACCAAGCATTGGGGATCAACCAGCTTGTATTAGCCAATTCGGTGCAGTGGAGGCGCGCGATCTCTGCGATTAAGTAATCAAAGTTCTCCTGACTGCCGTGAAAGTCCTTCTTAGGTGTGGTACGGCCGTGGTTACCCGAGACGCACACTACGTTCACCACAGGAAAGTGAGGGGCCAAGTCGCGTACCATCAAACCAAGCAACTGGCCGATAGCGAGTGAGTTGCGAAATTGATTGCGGAAGTAGCTGCGCTGAGCCGCCCCATGAATCGTACCGCTACTCAAATCACCGTAAATCAACACCCACAGCGCTTGAAAGTCGAAGTTGGGTGCGAGTGTGCTCTGTGTCCAGCGTAGGGTAGTATCAACAAGTCGCTCGGCACGCGCGCAGGCAATAGGGAAGTTGAACTCTTCCATGCCACCTACTTCCTCGGGAGTTACCACCGAGTCTGCGTGCATGTCGCTAATATGCAGTACGGCGTGCTCCTCTATCTTGCCACTCTTCCTTGGTACGTACACGCTAGGCAAAGCCTTGAACGGCTTGACCCGTGTGTCCATCTCCTTGACGATGGCCTTGAACAGGCCGGTCGTCTTCGCACTCGCCTTGACCTTGGCCTTCTCCCTATTGCGCTCATCAGTCAAATGAACGACTTCGGACTCCAACTCAAGGATTCGCTCGTTGGTTGGGTCACAGGTGTCAAGGGGCTTGCGTTGACCACCGGGCTTCTTCGGACAGGGCTCACCGTCCGGCCAAGGAGCCTCCTTCCACGCCCGACCAGTGGCGATGTCAGAAATCAACGAGCGACTTACCTTAAAGGCGTCGGCAATTGATGACTGCGATTCACCTGCTGCAAGGCGGCTCTTAATACCCCGTACCATTGATGTATTGAGTTTCATAGCTAGTCAATCGCCCAAGGGTCGAGCGGTTTATCCTTGTGTAAAGGGTTCTGTTTCGCCTTACGCCTGTTCCGACGCCGGACAAACTTCTTGTACCACCGTTTGATTGCGGTGCCAGAAAGCATCCGGCCTGTTCGTTTCCAACTGTTCATATCAACTTCTGAATCCTTCGATCAACCTTGGGACCGCCAGGAGCCATCGGTTTAACCTCTGGCTCAACCACTGGAGTTTTCGGCACCTGTTCCAGGTTAGTTGGGGTACGTGTAAGAGGTACAGGAGCGTCAGGATTTATTGCCCACTCCACTCCATTCGCCTTAGCCCAGGGCAACATCCTGCGAATCGGAACAATGAAGTTGATTCCAGCACCAGCGCCGCGAACAAGCAGTCCGATGCAGGCACCATTGTCTGCCCGGTAGACACCGCCGCCAGACGAGCCGGGGTAACCCATAACAGAAGTTTGGTCAAACACCTTACCAGTGTTCAACAGGTCACGGTCGGTCTGAGAGATAATGCCCAAGCTGACTGAATTGTAGATGCCGAGCGTACTGCCGACGTGAATGAGATTCGTCCCAACAGCAGGGATGCTCTCGTCAGCAAACCACGCGGAGCCCTTGTAGAAGTTGTCTTCCAACACTTCGAGCAGTGCCAAGTCCTCTTCAAGGTTAGCCTCACTGTAGGCAATTACCTTAGCGGGCGTGCGTTTGACACTGACAAACTTTCCAAAAGATCGCGTCTCCTGATAGATGACGGCATTGCCAAACGTCCCGTCCGACTTCTTCAAACTTTCAGCAACGTGTCCGGCCGTCCAAACAAATGTCTTCCAAACAGAGCCCACTTTGCGGGAGACAAGAACCCCCGAGCCGGCCCCATCGCCAACCTCAACTTTGACACTGACTTGTTGAAGTGAGTTGTAAAATAGATTTGATTGTAAAGTATTAAGCTGGTCCTGAGTGCTCCAGTAGCGACGACTATTCTCCAAATCACGGTATTCGCAATATGTTACCCGATCTTGAAGACCATTTAATCTGGGGAGATAATCAGTGAGCGCAAGATATGCCCCGGCGAAGGGTCCGATAACAACTGCCAATACCAAAACAATTGTGCGAAACTTCATGTTGCAATCTCCTAATGTGCTACGACTTGTAAACTGTATAGGTGTCTTGGAGGATCATAAACACCGCTTCCGATGTATTGCATTCGTACTTCAGTGGCACCCTGACCAATCACGAGCCAACTGAACACTTGGTACATAGTTCCAGGCACGCCAGTTCCATTTTCCAGTGTTGTTCGATGCTTCAACAAAATACCTGTGTTGTTGCTGGTCAGTGTCCAGACCCCGGACATGCCTTGTTCATTGACAGGTATCAACAGCTTCACGACTAGCTCGTCACCCAACCAAGGGCGAACGGTTTCGCCGTTGTTCCGGTCGTAATAGACCGACACAGCAGTTGCCATCAAAAGTGATAGAATTATCTTCATGTAACGTGACCCCAAATGACTTTATTACGAACCATGCTGATAAGAGACCGACTGACACCGTAGCGTTTAGCTACAACGTGTTGGGCCTCATTAGACGCACGGATGAGTCGCACTTGATCGGACGTGAGCTTGTGGCCAGTATTTTGTTCACCGCGAGGTCCGCTCGACCGACCTTTCGAGTCCCTGTCCGCGTTGTTCTCGGCAACAGTTCCTAGCCACAAATGCTTAGGATTGCAACAAGAGGGATTGTCGCAAGTGTGACAAACTTTCAACCCACTTGGATCAATCCCGGTAGTTACGAAGTAGGCCACGCGGTTTGATCGGTACGTGACCCTGTTGATTGTGACTTTACCGTACCCGTCGCTGTCTTTTCCTGCTTTCCACAACCAACAAGACTCCGTATCAACTTTGTCAACGTGCTTCCAAAACCTGTCTTGTTGCGACTGACTGAGGGGTCTCAGTAGTCCGTTTACCAACTCAACAGGGTGAGGCACCTTTGGGCGCAGTCGGCCCCGTTCAAGAACTTTTTCCCTTACAACGGGGTTGCGGTAATACTTCTTACCAGCTTCGGAGCAGCAGTCTTTGCAAGCCGACCGTAACCCATCACGAGCAGTATGTTGCCGTGAAAAGCGCTTACAGTCCAACACACGCTTGCACTTCGTACAGACCTTAGTCATCTGTATCTCCAACCGGCACTTCCCACTTAATATCACCAAGGACTTCGCCCATAGTCATTAGCTCAAGACGCCTGTTTTCCCGAATTATGGATAGGACACGTTCGTCAGACGGGAGATGGAGGATGTCTACAATTACACAACCTTTGTTGAGGTCCATCCCCATGCGATGGATTCGGTCTTCGCTTTGCGTTCTTTCTTCAGGCTTGAATGTATTGGACCAATAAACGGCCATGCGGCTTTCAGTCAACGTAAGACTCATGCCTCCTGAAGCCGGGTGGGACACAAAGGCCACTCGTTGGTGGTCTCCCAAATTTGACCAATAATCAAGAGCTTCCTCGTCAGTCACAATAGTCCTGTCAGATTTCATCACCAGCCAACCACGCCCATCGCACCTCACGACATCCCAGCCGTCCTTGCAACACAGGTTTGTAACTCTGTCCACGCTGCCGGTGAATCCTGCGAAGATTACGATACGTCCAGTTTCCTCGCACTCGTCCAGTAAGTCGCGTAACACCTTATCCTTGGGACAAGGTACTTCCTTCGTTACGCGAACCTTCTTGGATACTTCACCTAACCCTGCACAGCGAGGGCAGTCAACAGTCCGTTTCACTAGCTTGGCCACATATTCTTTGTCAAGCATGTCCACGACTTGATAAGACTGTTCATCTTCAGGGTTCCACCACTCTTCAACCGTCTTTACGCCTTTGCAGTGCGGGCAAGTGACAGTGCCTTCGTCCACCTCGCGGTACTGAAAACCATCGCTCAACTCTCGCAACAAGGTTAATCCGGTCACTACATTGGGTGCCGCTTGTGAGAGAGCTTGTGCGACTCGAAGTGTACTGGCATTTGGTTTACAAATAACTTGACGGTAAAGCTTGTCCGGCAACGAGAGGCAATCTTTCTTGTGTTTGATAATGACCAAACCCTTCAACCGCTCATACAGATAGGAGACTTCATTGAAACTTGGCTCATAGGCGTGGTCCTCGTACTCATGCTCTAACTGCCCGCAATGCTTGCACTTACGTTCATCGTCTTTCCACCCAACTCGCTTGTTGAACGTCCCGGCGTCAAACTTCTGCTGAGTCAAGAAGGCGAGACGCTGCTCCATTGCCTTCGTCGAGCCCTCCTTCAGGAAACCGGGCCAAGCAATTTCTGTCTGTGCCCACCAGTCAAGCGGGGACTTAGGAGCGGGGGTGCCGGACATTTCAATCACGTAGCCATCAAAACCATATTTGTCCCGAATCTTATCAGCCAACGCTTGTACGGCTTGCGTTCGCTGAGAAGTTGAACCTTTACACCTGCTTGACTCGTCAATTACCAAACCTTGCGGAACTGGCGTTGCCTCGTCCCACTCGTCCATTACCCGTACAAGCGCTTCATAGTTCATCATCTCAACAGAGATGCTAGGGTTGATGTTCCATCGCTTAAACTCTCGACGAATGTTTGGTAGACTTGGTTTCGGGCCTATCCAGTACCACGCTTTAATTCCAGACCGCTCCATGACCTCCTGGGCAGCCAAAGTCTTCCCGACGCCCATCTCGGCTGCCATGATACCGTAGTGGTAGGTCAAAAAATGGTCCGCTAAATCCTTTTGATGATCTTTAAGCGGGCGTGTGTACTCATGCTTCACTATCTCACGGTCGAACCAAGCATAGACATCCTCACCTTGCAGATAACGAAGTTGGAAACGATTGCGTTGGCAGTCGGCGGCAGACCAAATCTGACGAGGGTTCTCACTCTCGAAGCCGTGCCAACGACTACCCTGCATGGCCTTGATCTCGTCCTTCAAAGAATACGGGCTCTTCAAGAACCATATCCGATTGTTCTTGTACTCGACGGTTGCAGCCGAGCGAACAAGCGTCCCGCCAGCGGTTCGATGTGTGAGTTTGATTTCTTCGATCATTTACGTATTTCATCAAAGGTTCGGAATCCCGGTTTGCCAAACACTCCATCCATGAAGCCCATGTCAACAGCTTCATCCGGCGTCATGTACCACTCACGCTTTGCATTCATCTGATCGCGTAGATACTTCTTCACCTTTTCTCGTGAGAACTTACGCCTCTTAAAGTACGGTCCTCGGGCACACTTCCCGGCATAAATGTCGAGCATCCGGTTATCGAGTTCATCCGACTTCTTACCTTCAGCAACAAAACTTCGAGCGTCCCCGTTGTAAGAACCGCCTCCGAAGTGAATCAAGAAGTCGGCGTTCGGCATGATGACCCGCTTCTTTGCAGCTTGCGGAATAATGCTCGACATCGAGCGTGCGTGAGCGTAGGCAACCAACACCACTGGCGACAGGCTCGACGCAATTGCGTCGTAAATCGCAATCCCATAGTTCCACTCACCGCCACAGGTGCATTGATGCACCAGGATTAACTGATGATTGAAACTATTCAACAAGAGTAGATTCTTGATGAACGTGTTGGCACACTTGAAGTCGATACCGTCCTCGTCGTTACCCGACTCGCTCTGAAGCACGATCTCTCGTGTGTCGAGACTGACACCGTAATTGTGAAAGTCGTTCACAATCTCAGATCGTTGCGAAGCCGATCGACGTGGACGCTTGACGCTCATCGTCTCTTATCCTCCAAGTAAAGAGTTCGATCCGGCATGGAATGGCACTCGTACTCTTTCCAAACATCCAGTCCAGCCTCTTGGAAAATAGCCATTACACGGTTAAAAAACGCCCGCACGTTAAAGTTGCTGGACTTGCTTGAACCGCTCTTAACAGCAACCTGCCACTGTGACAGGGTTCCGGTAATCACGGAAAGTTGTACCCCACGCACAAGAGTTTCAGCCACAACAAACGGCATGGCTGACGTGATTTGAAGCACATTAAGCATGTCTCGATCGTCGGCTGCGACGAGAACGCTAAACGAGACGTGCGAAAGAAGGTGTGATGGCAGCCCTGCCTGCGCATTCTCATCCCGTAACGCAGCCAAGCATGACAAAAATCGTTCGGCTTCCGACCGTTGCACAGGACTCGCATCAGCCGATTGACTCGGGTTATAGCCTAGCGCTTGCTGGCTGAGCCCCAAGAAGGTACTGAAGTCAATCGTCGGTTGCGTGACTAGAAGTGCGTTTGGAATCACAGAATTTACTCAGTAAAAAGTAACCACTAAGGCCATTAAAACACAGGCGAGCGCGGCTCCGACGCACATGCCAGAACAAAACACGCCAATAAACTCAACCATGCTATACCTCCAAGTGTTAGGAGCGTGGTCGGGACTCGAACCCGCAATTCTGCCGCTGGTTCCTTACGGCAGGTGGCCGCTTCCACGCTCTTGGCCCTTCCGTTACCGGAGGGTGATTACCCGGCCTTTATGCTCGTGCTATGCAGAGGAGCGCCGGGTGTGTTTATCGTGCCCTTGTATTACCCTTGGGCTCCTCAACCTTCTCAACACCGCCCGACTTGACGGTCAAGAACTTGGTGATCTCCTTCACCACGGTTGCCGTTGCCGGAGTCTTGATCGGCGCTGAACATTTAACCACCATTGGACAATGCCACGAGAAGCCCTGCTTGCTCTCGGCGAGGCGAATCTTCAACGTAACGGGGAGGGGTCCGTGCGGCACCAAACCCTGTACATCATTGCCAGCAGCAGCCAGACGGTCAATGTCGGCCTGCGACTTCGGCAAGTAGGGGAAAATCTTCTTTGCTTCCGGTCGGCTCGACTTGTTGCCAAAGAACACTTCCAAGAACCGACCCGTGGACCGCTCCAAGGCCAGGAAGCTGATGCCGTGCTGGCACTTCGATTCTTTCTCGGCTGACTTGGCTTGAATCGCCTTAAACACTGCCGAGGACTCATCGTAGGACACGACGATCGCCGTCTTGTCGCTCATGTCCAAAGCCTTTGGACGCCGGGCAAGCGGGAGCACGTCGATTGAGTCCCCAAGGTCGATAATCTCGTCCTCAGACTCGGGAATGCCCCAGTGTCCGGGCGGAATCCTACCCTTGTCGATGTCCTTGCCCTTGCTATAGAGCTTGATGTACTTCAGAAAGTCGCCACCCTTGGCGAGGTCAGCGTAGGCTTCGTCGCTGCCTAACTGTGTAGATGGAAGTTGAGAGAGGTCGAGAGTTGCGAGTTCAGTGCTCATCAGAAATTCCTCAAGAGTGAAAGAAATGAAGTGTACAAAGGTAATAAGGCAGAAAGTTTGGATTCTTAACCAAGCCGTTGGTTAAAATTCCAAACTTTCTGCCTTATTACCTTTGAGTACATTACGCAGTAGCTAGACACTTGCCGCGTCAAATACCAAATACCAAATGCCAACAGCAGCCCAGTCAATACGCGATTTCCTGCAAGCCCGTAAAACGCCTGCTAACGCGGACCTCGTGGATAAGTGGTCCACGGGCCTAGAAACGCAGGTGAACGTCGCAGCGGGCTCAGGCGAGCCTGTAGCGGGCAAACGTAGCACGTATACCGACGGCGTGAACGAATGGTTCTCGATTCGTTTACCCAAGAATGCGGATACCGAGCCTTCTTGGTCTGACTACGAAATCCGGTGGCCATTGGACCTTCATGCTGAAGGTATTGGGCTCACAGGCTGGGATTGGCAAGAACGTAAGTCGCTTTGGGCGGGTTTCGACATCGACAGTATTACTGGGCACGCCAAGGGCGTAGGTATCAGCGACGACGAGTTAGAAAACGTAAAGAAAGCCGCTGAGGCACTGCCTTACGTGGAAGTGCGTAAGAGTACAAGCGGGGGCGGCATCCACCTCTACGTCTACTTCGATGGCATCCCGACAGCCAATCATACGGAGCACGCTGCCCTGGCTCGTTGCGTGTTGGGGATGATGTCCAGTGCTGCGGGCTTTGACTTTGCCGGAGCCGTCGATGCCTGCGGGGGTGTCATGTGGGTGTGGCACCGAAAACTCACGAGTGAGGGTCTCGCAAAGATCAAGGAGGCCACTCAAGTTATAACGGTCAGCGACCTTCCGACCAACTGGAAGGATCATATTGAAGTAGTCACTCGCAAACGAGCCAAGATTCGCATTAACGGCGTCGAGAATGAAGACACCTTTGAGACGCTGGCCAGCAGTCGCAATAGGATTGCCCTAGATTCCAAGCACAAGGCCGTCATCGACGAACTAATCCGCTCTGGCTACTCGGCCGTGTGGGCATCCGACTATCACCTGCTACAAACACATACCAAAGCCCTACAAGACCTACTCGAAAACAAAGAGCTAGGTATCAAGGGTTTATTCTCAACTACGTCCGCTGGAAAAGACCCCGGCACATGCAACTGTTTCGCTTTCCCTCTTGAAAACGGGGCGTGGCGTGTATACCGATTCTCGCCCGGCACTGCCGAGTCTGAGACTTGGGAACAAGATGGTGATGGTTGGACGAATTGTTACTTTAACCGAGAGCCTGATTTGCAAACGGCTGCCAAATCGGTGAAGGGTATTGAAGCCCCAGACAACGGCGGCTTTATCTTTTCTTCTTCTTCGGACGCTGAAAAAGCCATTGAAGCCCTTGGTAAGCCCGTCAAGTTACCTGAACAATTCGCGGGGCGTGAAACAAAGCTGAAGAAGCAAAAAGATGGGCGTGTCGTCGTATCTGTAAAAAAGGCAGACGCGGAGGAAATCATTCCCGAAGGGTGGTTGGACATTCGCGGTAACTTAACCCGAATCCTCAACGTCCAAGCCGAGATCAAGGCTCAAGTCACAGAAGACAGCTACTCCGACTGTGACAAACTTGTTCGATCGCTTGTGTCGCCAACAGGTAAAAGTGCGGGTTGGGTGTCCAAAGACTGGGAAGGCGATTGGATCGACCGTCCCAAGGACGACATCAAAGACATTCTCGCGTCCAACGGCAAGACAAAACCTGAAATATCCACAATTCTCGGCTCAGCCTGCACGAAAAACTGGAAACTTGTGAACACACCATTTCAATCAGAGTATCAAGTCAATCGTCGTTGGAATCGTGGGGCGGTTCAATATCTGCACCTCCCAGTCAACTTAGAGAACGACGAAGTACCTCATCACCCTCACTGGGACATGGTTCTGAACCATTGTTTCAAAGACCTCGATGAGGCTATCCAGCAAAACCCACTTGCCGAGAAGGCAAACATCAAATGCGGAGCCGATTACGGTCTCCTCTGGGCTGCCTGTCTGCTGCGCGACCCATACAAGCCACTGCCTTATCTCTTTTTCTACGGTGACGAAGACTGCGGGAAAAGCACGTATCACGATGCCTTCGCCTTCCTATTGAATAAGGGCATCGTTGAAGCCAACTTAGCTCTGACGAATCAGAACGGATTCAACGGCGAGCTAGCCGGGGCTATTCTCGCTTACATCGAAGAGATTGACATAACCAAGTCTCCCTCTGCTCTTGCACGGCTCAAGGATTGGGTTATGAACCCAAACATGCTTTTCCGACAAATGCGAATGGACGCTTACACAATGGCCAATACGTTGCACTTCATTCAAGTCGCCAACCATTCCACGTACTGCCCGATCTTCCCCGGTGACACACGAATTACCATGTGCTACGTGGCACCGTTTGCGAGTGGCGTGAAGATTCCAAGAGACGATATGAACGCGGCGTTAGAGGCTGAAGCACCTCACTTCATGCGGACCATCTTCGATCTAACCATCCCGAAGATGCAAGGTCGATTGAAACTTCCTGTCATCGACACCTACCACAAGCAACAAGCACAGGCAACTCGCATCACCGCTCTCGACCAGTTCCTATCCGATATATGCCACCACGTCATCGGGGAACGGGTGACGTTTACCGAGTTCTGCGACAAGTTCTTTGATTGGGTTCCCAATGAAGAGCGATCGGAGTGGAGCAAACACACCCTCGCCAATCAACTGCCGAGTCACCATCCGTGCGGTGTTGGAGCCGAGAATAAACGATACGTCGGGAACTTGGCGTGGGTGGATAAGGAGCCTGTTGAAGGGGCCAAGCCGTGGGTTATTGTCAACGGAAGACTGAGGTTACTATGAGATACCTATCAAGCTACGAACTGCGCGAGATCGCCAGCTACGTGTACGGTACACGAGCCAATCTACGGCACGCTCTAAGTGAACTTGGATTTGACCCCGACGAGTATCCCAAGATTCGTCAATGGCTCGCACAAGAGGTTGGTGTTGTTCAAAGCCGAGATACGCACCTTTGGCACTTGAGGGAAGAATGAAGATCATCGGTCTTGGACACTACTCCCGCACGGGCAAGGACACGTTCGCTAATGCCTTCGTCGGCTACATGGAGACGTATGCACCCCTAGTCGCTGTGACGAAACAGTCATTGGCCTGGAAGCTGAAGAAAATCACCCACGAACTATACGCATGGGCAGGGTTGCGTGACCCAGAATACTACGAGACCAAAGAAGGTGCGTCCGCCCGTCTCGTAGTTCTACCAACTTTAGGTATGTCGCCGGTTGAGGTGTGGGTCTCGTTTGGCACTAAGGCCGTAAGAGATAACGTCTATGACCGGACGTGGCTTGATTACCTACTCAAGTCTGATCTAGGGGTAGATATTCTCGTCATTCCTGACGTGCGCTTTCCAAATGAGGCTGAAGCAATCAAGGAAGCCGGTGGGACTCTTATCAAGATCGTTAGGCCAGGCTACGGGCCTCTTAATACGGTCGCCGACCGGGCCTTGGTCGGGTATGGCGGTTGGGACTATGTAATCGGTGCAGATGGAAAGATCGAGACACTTAACGACTGGGCTAGCCAGTTTGCAGTTTCGTTGGCGTTTGATTACGAACTCCCTTACCAGTCTAAAGAAGGCCGTCAACGAAATCTAGCAGTCGAGGTGTTATCTTGATCTGTTCAATCGACCTGGAGACTACGGGCGTTGATCCGGGGTACAGCGAGATTATACAGATCGCAGTGGTCCCACTCGATGACCAACTTGAGCCTGTTGGTACTCCATTCTACCGACTCATCCGTCCCGAGTTCCCGGAACTGGCTGACCCAAAAGCTTTGGAAATCAATGGCCTGAGTACCGAAGATTTGATGGATGAGGCGGACGCAGAAAAGGTAGCGGACCTATTCGAGGAGTGGGTAGACGGCAGGCGAATTATCCCTCTGGCACACAACTACATCTTCGAGCACGGTTTTCTGAACGCTTGGCTCGGCAAAAAGCGATTTGAGTCACTGTTCCACTACCACCCTCGGGATGGAATGCTCCTGGCCCTATCCATTAAGGACAAGTGCATGTTAGCAGGACTGCCCGAACCGTTCACCAGCGTATCCTTGACCAACCTCTGCAAGGTTTATGGCATCATCAACGAAAAGCCGCACGACGCTCTAGCTGATTCGATTGCCGAAGCTAAGCTGTACAAAGCCATGCTGGGAGTTCGTTAATGGGTCAGGCGTATAAACGAACCGATTGGAACAGCATCATTCAACGAGTGAATGCCCTATGCCAGAGCCCCAGCGCAGGGTGTGACGCAGTGGCCCTATTGGATGAAGTCGGCGAGAATCATCGCTGGTCAGTTCAAAACATTCAAGCCGTCCGTGACAAACTCACAGAAATTTGTAGTGAGAACACATTCACCGCTGAATTAGTTAAATGGAAACAGGACATAGTTGACGAAATTGAAGCAGCCATTGCTCGCGGTTGGTGCGGCTGCGTTAGTTGTGCGAATGCGCTAGGAGTAGTTACTACCTATATCGGAGCTATTGAGCAAACTGAGTGCACCGCAGACACAGGAAACTGCACCCTTGAGTGTCGAACAACCGCGACCGACCTTGGCCTAGAAGCAGACGCAGCGATTTCTGATTGGGCACTTGCATACTCAGAGCTATGCGACTTACAGGACGAGCTACAGATTCTCGAAGCGGCAAGGGACGCAGCCTGCCCGGGCGACGGCTGCGCTGCCGCGCAAGAAGCAGTCACCGCAAAGCAAGTAGAAATAAATGCAAAACAAATTGAAGTAAACGCTTTTGACGCTTTAGCAACCTCGAAAGCGACTGCAAGCATCCTCGCAGCGGGTGAGTGTATACCAGCAGGTATGGTACTATCGTTCACGTCACTTGCTGGTACTGCTCCTTGGGCTATAAGCTGTAATGACCCTCTTAAATGCCGTGTAGGGTGGCGAGTTGAGACAAGAGACACAACCCACTACTGGTTTGGCGGTTCTTTTACAGGAAATTGGCAAACAGCTATAACCGGAGGATATACGCGGCAAGGAAGTCCACTAGTCACGTACATGCAAGGCTGTGTCGGCGTATCAGCGTTCGCTTGCTATTCAACTGATTGCGAGTTTGGTTGCGACAATACCCATACGATTGAAGTTAAACTCGTCCAAGTTTACCCTGATCCAGTATGATGCTTCCAGAATGTCATTGTCGCCGTTATTCGTATTGCGGTGAAGTCGTCACACAGATTCACTGCTACTGTAAACGAGCGGCAATTGATGAGCAAACATGCTTAATCTGCGACCGCCCTAATCCGCCACCGAAGCAGAATGCCGAGCACTGGATAGCCGAGCATAAAAACATGAAGCCTCCAAAGACGCCTCCACTCACCAAGAGAATAGCAACTTGGGCCGATGCAGTCGCGGAGTGGGATCAACAAGGCCGACCAGTACGTGAGCAAGCCGAAGTCGATCGCATCCTAAAGATTTGTCAGAAATGTTCTTGGTATAACAGGAACAGGCAAATCTGCAAGGGATGTGGCTGCTATGTAACAGAATCAGAATGGGCCATCTTCAATAAGATCAAAATGGCAACCCAAAACTGCCCAAGGAGAAAATGGTGAGTTGCAACTGTGAGCCTACAAGTATTGACGAAGCTTGCGTTCTATGCTACGCGGGCGGGCCACCTGAGCAGTTCTTTCAACTGGTTCGTCGAACACTTGGTCAGTGTAAAGCAGGAGAGTGCGGACTACCGACTGTCCACGACAACGGCGACATCGAATACCCAAGAGGCAACCCGTCCGACATTCTAGGCTATGAGCGAGATACAAAGAACCCTTGCCTCTTCCGCCCGCGCTGGCCCGTGTGTAAGTGGCGGACTCTAAGCGTAAGCTACCCAGACGGGTGCTTACAAATTGAAGCGCAGTGCATCTATAAGGGCGAGGGAGTTAATCCTAGCAGTTGCCGAGCCTGCTCAGTCTTGCAAAAAGGCAGTTCCAGCACCAAATAGACCGCCGTCCTCATCGTACTTCCAGTCAAAGGCGGCCGGGTCTTCATGTTCCACGTTACAAACTTGGGCATTGTCTCCGTCTAAAACCAACTTACTCTCCACAATCTTCTTGATTAACGAATCAAGATGCGCTGGTGCATTATCCGGTTGATACGAGTCGTAAACCTTCGTTGTGCGTATATCAATCGCTGCGTCAGCGGTTGACTGCTGTAGCTTAATAGGTGTCATTGCCTTCGGCATCAACACTCGCAAACTCAACGTCGGTCTTTGACCGTTGACCAATCCGCTATACGACGTTGGTGCCACAACGGTTTGAGCGGTAAAACCAACATCGGTTGGGCTTGAATCCCCGTAGTCACTGTGAGCGCCAAATACGACGTTTTGCCCGCCGACGAATACCGTACCAGAAATGGTGCTTGTGTCGCCAACCGGCAAGTTTCCTGAAGCCCCGCTCCCAACCCCACCACCCCCAGCACTGCCATCCTCACGCTCAGACTGAGGTGGCCACATATCGGTCACTGGCAAAGCCGCTGGCCAGAAGAAATGGTACTGCGTCAACTCCCCCGACCGCACGGGCACGAGACACTCAAACTCAACCACATTATCAGCCGAGTTATAGTTGGCTTTCTCAACCAACGACAAGATAGAACCGCTTGCAACGTAGGTCTGAGCAAAATCCAATGTCACGGCGTCAAATGTTTCGACGTTGAGCTTATTCAAAAAGGTCTTGAACGTGATGCGTTTCCAAGTGTTCGACTTGCGGATTAACCAAAACGTCGCTACCTTGTAAATGGTGTCCGGCTGGTTGTAGATGTAGAAGTCATACTCTTGCTCGTGGGTGCCGTACTGGGAGACGTTGTGGCGTAGGATGATCGTCTTTTCGTTGTCGTCTTTCGGTCGGTCCGACTCTGGAGCCCAACTCATCCGCCAAGTGATCTTCATCTTTGTCACGAGGTCTTCAGTCGATGTCAAGTCAACTACAACACCCTTCTCGGCGTCAACATCGCCGACCGTGATCGTATCATTTGACGTAGGAACCTCTGGCAGATACTTCAAGTAGAAACTTCCGTTGTTGATCCAAATCGCGCAGCGAGCTTGGAAGGCAATCTCTTGCAGAACTTGGATTGCGTTCTTACGGTCCAAGATTGGGAAATTAGCTGGAAATGGAATCAGCTTTGTACGAACGGCTGCGAACGTCGTCGCGTCGTAATCAAGATCGGTATAGTTGTCGATCAGATGCTTAAGGATGTCTACCGTATTCGGACCAACGCTTGATTGAAACGTCAGATACAGGTCATCAGTCCAACCGTCGTCAAGCGAACTCAACGAGCGCGACAGAACAACTTGTACAGCCGTTACAGTGCCGTACACCTGCGTATTGACCGTGTACAGACTATTAGGTACGTTCGTCAACCGTCGCTCGCCAGTCAACTGCTTATATGCCTTCACTGCGAGAACCGTTCCCGGCACGATCGACGCAATATAGGTGATCGGCTCGTAGCTCGCTAGTGAAACCGTTGCCCCCGGCTCAGCCCAGAAATGTTGAGCTACTGGATCGGAGCCTTGGTTCGACTTGCCGTTGCCTGCCGTCGATATTATCCAGCCTTTAGTGACGTGTACTCCACCCGGTATTGGGTCTTCAAAGTTATATCGGGACTCGGCCGCTGCCGTTACTGAGCAAGCAACCTTCCTGGCTGCCTCAGCCGCTAAGGCTGCCGCCTCCCCGTCCGGGTCGTTACGTTCATAGACTGTGAAATACTCGCCGTTGAACCTGCCAGTAAAATACCCGCTGTTTACCCGGATCGTCACCGTTTGATTCTGTGGAAAGTCCTCCCCGCCGAGAATGCGGATCGGATTGTCGCCCAATCCATTGGTCTCGGCTGTGCTAACATTGTTCGCTTGAGTGTACGTCTCACATTGACGCTGTTGCTCATACTGGCCGACAGATTGAGCGATCTGCGATCGAATAGCGTTCAAATTATCCAAGTATCTCTGTTCCGTTGCATCGTCAACACCCATCCACGCCGAGGCGACGAATGCTAAGTGGCCCGCTTGGATGTTGGACATCGCCAAGCTACCTAAAAAGTCTGAATCATCAGTCTCACCGCTCGAACGATTCCACGGCTCTTTGCCGCTAAGAATTCCGACCCCAGTCAAGGTCGTGCCTTTAACCGCATGGTTAATCTGCAAGGCCGGATAGTTGAGCACTGTCCCGAACACCACCGGCCAAGGCTTACCCACGAGGTCGGCCGGGAGATACGGGAACTGCCCCTCTTCCGCCGAGAAACCTACTTCTCGGTCCTCAAGCTGGGATACGATCGTGAAAGTGACCGTTCGGTCACGTTCGTTCCAAGTGATTGGCGTGTTGACCTTACCAGCGAACAGCAGAAACTTGTCGGATAAAGCGAGCCCGGTGAAGTATTGATAGACTCGTGCCGGTCGCTTGTGGATGTCGTGAGCATCCATAATTGACTTGATTGATCCGTCCGTGTCATCCAAGACAATAGCCAACTCTTGCGAGCCGGTGTTGTCACCGACATTGACGACGTTATCCAGGTCGCCAACCTCTACGATCCGTCCCGGAATGTGCCCAACCGTCTTATCGGCGTAGGAAGCTGGACCTGCGTCAGACCAATCGACCTCAACAATAAAGATGGGCTCGTTGCCGTACTGTGTTGCGATCTTCGCTAAGCCTTCAGCAGAAATGCTACGCATTTTCAACTCCCTCGAACTCAAGATCAATCACAACCAACTCGCCGCGAGGCATTGGATTGATAGCAGGAGCACCACGCTCTGGTGTGTCAAACTCAAACGGGTTATTGACCAGATAGCCTGTCCAAACTCGATCATTGTGGTCGGTTACTTTGATCTGATTGGCAAAGTACGCAAAGATGAAGGCCCGCAGTTCAAGACTCTTGTTGCGAGTCATCTTGAAGGACCACTTCAACTTCTTCCTATCCTTCTTCTTTACATAGGTGTACCGCGTGCCGTCCATCGCCAGCTTGCGGGACATCGTGTGTAGAGTACCTTCCTGATCGCTGAACTGCGGGTTAGGCAGTACGGTCGTGGTGTTGAGCAGCGGATAAGGTGCTTGAATCGTGAACATTATGTCGCCTGTGTTATCGCTGTTATGATTCCGCCCGCCACGGTAATCGAGCCGTCGGTGCCTCCCGGTGTCAAACGGGCACCTACCGTGTACGTGCCATCCGCAACCGGTGTCACACTCGTAGCTGCTGTCACAATACCCTTCGTAACGGTAACGGCTACCGGGGTGCCGCTCGCCATGTCTACGCCAGCCGTGGCTCCAACGTGATAGGTGTCGGCTTGGCAGTCCCCTGTGACCACTAGGTTCGTGCCGTCAAAAGACAAATTAGCACTGTTCGTCAATCTTCCATTCGTTGTGGCGTATGGAACTCTACCGGATGTTAAGTTGGTCCCGTCGTTTAGAACTACACCTTTACGCGCGGCCCCCGTCGTAATGGTGAAATACAGATCGTCAGTTGTGAACTCAACTGCGCCCGCCTCCGCTGTTGTAAGGGACGTGCCAGAAGTCAGTTTCAACGGGGACGTTCCGGCAGTAGCGGTTCCTGCGGGGAGCGTGAGCCACGCGGTCGGTGTAGTGTTCACACCAGTCTGACCGTTGACAACTAAATCTTGTGCGACAGCCGTCGAGTCAAAGACACCGTAAATTAGAGCCTTTTCGCGCGCATCAACTTCACTTGCACGAGTCGTGTTGTCAATAAATAGCTTACTAGACCCCGTTTCCCAAAAGCCAGCGCGGTATCCGATGCAGACGTTATCGCTTCCATTCCCAAACCTATAGGCTTGAAACCCAATTCCTGTATTTCGATTACCAGTTGTCGTGTTATAACCTGCCACAGACCCAAGGTACACGTTAGCGATGCCAGTAGTGATCGCAGCGCCAGAGTTAGTACCCACGCACAGATTTTCGTAACCAGTGGTGATACTGCTTCCCGAACCAGTTCCAATGCACATATTAGAATAGCCAGTAGTCAAGCTCTTACAGCACTCAGCGCCAATGCCTACATTGAACGCCGACGATGTCAGTGTGCAATTTCCTGCTACCAGACCAATAAAGATATTTCGTCCGCTACCGCTACCGGGAAACGTGTGAAAAATCACCGCGCCGTTTTGCAAAATACTGCCGACAGCGCTAGTTGTTGTCGGCAAGGACAGGACGGGGGTTGAAACAGTTCCGCCAAAGGAAGAAGGGGTTGCACCAGCAGTATAAATCGCGTAATCCAGAGAGCTTCCACGGGTCAACTCGCGGACATAGACCCCATAATTATTCGTAACGATCCCGGCCCCTGCGACATCGCATACCTCTAAGCCGTACCTGTTGGTCAGTGTCCCGGCCCCAGATAGTGTTGGGTTACTGTAGAATCCTCGCAAGTTAATGCAGTCCGCATCGCCGACAATAGAGATTCGGTCTTGAAAACCCGCTAAATGGTCGTAGTCATAGTTTCCGTATGCCGCTATCGACGTATCAAACGAACAGAACATCGCCGGAGTGCCGGTCGGATTCAGTGTTGACACATCCCGCACGTTATCTTGGTCTATCGCGGTCCCAGTTAGATTCTTTTCAAGCGAAAAACCGCGATTGCCATGCAGTGAGGCATCTGTACCAGTGACTCGATACCCAGGGCACGCAACAACGTCCCCGTCTGCCACTTGGCGAACCTGACCGGCGTCGATTACTAATGGGGCTTTGTCCATGATTACAGTTTCATCGGAGGTTGTAGAGTGATGTCCAAGTCAGTCGTGCTCAATGCCAAACCAACACGCACTACAAACTGCCCAGCCGTTGTTGGTGCTGTGTCCGTCAATGAACCAGCGGTAGTCGGGTCCAGGTAGTAAGGTGTTCCTGCTGTCAGACCGCCTACCTCCCCGGTCACGGCGTCCCATTGTGCCGTTGTGGCACTAAGCACGCCGTCTGTCTGGATTGATCCGCTGCCTGCTGCGGCAATTGAGACGGTCTTTACAAGACCTAAAAGTTGAACCGTACCAGCAGCATCCGCTTGACCTTTATCTACCGATCCGGCAACTGACACATACACCGGAGTCCCGATAACAATGGCCCCAGCGTTGGCATTCGTCATCGTGGCAACATCGACCTCATTCGCCGAGGCATCCAGCGTATCTCCCGCCTGGATTTGTTCGATCTGCCCGCCGTTTAACACAAGTGGTTTCTTCAAAGCCATGATTACAACCTCACTGAGGGTTCAATTTCTATATCCAAAGTTAATGTCGAAGTAGCCCGCCCCAAGCGAACCACGTATTGCCCCGCCCCTGATGGCGGTGTTGTTGTGATTTGTCCCGACGTGGCGGACAGGTAGTAAGCACTTCCTGGCACCAACGTAGCTGCCCCAATAACAGCGGTCCAATCCGTCAGAGTCAGTTTGCCCTCCGTCACATAGTCAACTGTAAACGTCGGATTCGCAGCAGTCGTCGCAAAGCCGACAGCCGCCGATAACGAGCCGGATGTGGCAGCCGACAAGGCTGCGTGTCCAGTTGATTTGATATACACCGGCTGACCGGCGACAATCGTGTCATCACTCTCCGCTGTATACACGTCCGAAGTCGGTTCCACAGGTGGCACGGGCTCCAAAGGATCAGGTACGGCACCGTGCGACGGGCTGACTCGACGCCGGGGTGTGCCCGGTATTACAGGGATGACTTGTGAAGCCCAAGTCGGGTCCAATTCCCCGTCAAACTCAAGATTAACGGTATAACTGTTCCATGAGTCTTCTATCGCTTGCACGTCGGGATTGACCACACCTCGCCAGTAACGCTTCTCCCAGTCAATCAAGCCGATTTCCTGGCCAACGTAATCATTGATGAAATCAAGTAGGTCTTCTTTCTCAGGTCCGCGTAGAGCCGTGAATGTCAGCACGAGGGTTTGAATCTTAGGCCACATTGGGTCTGCAAAGACAACCAATGTTCCGCCACGAGTCTCACGCACGATCCGGTTGAACGCTAATCTGTCTTTGTTGCCAAACTCGGGTGCCCGAAGTGTAACTGAATCGGTGACTGCCCCGGCTGCCGGATAGACCAACTGGAACGGAGCCGTAATCTCGTTTAACGGACTTGTCAGTGTCTCGGAAACTAATGAGCCTTCACCGACAAACGGGCAGTATTGTCGATCAAACCGCCTTCCGGTGACTAGGTACGTGACAGCTTGTGTAATACTCAAGCCGTCGCTTAAGCTGCGTACAAGGTCTAGCTCCAAGCCAACTGTCTGTATGAGGACAACACTGTCATCGACATCGCCACCCTTGCCTACTTCTATCGACTCGGTGAACGCAATAACCGATTCGGATGTATCGCGTTTCAAGCCCTCATCGGTGAGGGCGAGACTATCAGCTATGTCAACCTGAACTGATCGGGCAACCACGTCCGAAAAGCTAAGTTGGTCGGATACAACACCGTTTAAGAACCTTTGTCCCGCGATTTCGTCAACAAACTCAAGCGTATCACCAACCGATAAACGATAGGGGTACTTGGCTTGAAGTGAATCTGACAAACCAAGACTATGCTCGACCGTTCGCCACACCGGCGAATGAACTTCAATCGTTTGCTCAAAAGCCAACACATCAGATGGCGTTAGTGTCAAGTCAAGCTGGACAGCGACCGTCTGCGAGACACCTAACGAATCACTCGCTCCGAATGAGCTTGACTCATCAATAGTCTCCGTAAACGTCAACGCATCCACGTAGTCCTTATAGACTGACGAGGGGAGCGGTACGCTAATCAAAACATCGACATATTGTCGTGTGACTCTAAGCAACTTTCACCCCAAACTGTGCAGCATCCAAGTTGGTTTTCGACCACGCCGCACTTGTATTAGGATCGTTCTCGATCACCCTAACTTTTGTCACAAAGTCCGTCGTGCCTATTGACTGGGCCGAATCGTTGCTTTCCGTTGCCCCAGACTTGCAAACTGTCACTAGAGAAAAAGGTGAAGCATCCGTTTCCCGGCAATCAGTACAAGCCATGACGCCGTAGATATTAGCCGGAGGCACAGCTTCATAGTTATACAGGTCTTTGTGCCCCGGCGTGGAGCCCTCAACATAATTACTGTTGTCGCCACATACAGCTTCATTCACGCGGGAGTAGTTGCTTCCGCTGTCAGGCGTAAACTGAGTAGAACTGCCCGCCGAGTTTGGTCGAACGCACGTTACCTGCATATTGCCCAGGAAGTTATTGTTTGCAGTTCCACTTGTGTCAAGAAAGTACAAATCAGTTAGACAAAAGTGGGTTCCGTCTATACCGCCAAAGCCAAAGACATCACTGTACGAGTTCGAGTGGCACTTCGTTTTTTTCCCGGTAGCGGACAGAACAGGTATCTCATTGACACGAATGTCGATAGTCCCAGCAGAGACGTGAGTTTTTACTTTTATCTCCACGTACTGCCACGTACCCGTCGTTATACCAGCGCCGCTGGTTGTGCCGAGTGTCGTGCTGTCGTCATTGACAACTGTAATCTCGCCCGTGTCCAGTAAAACAAACTTCACATTCCGGTTCGCCCCGTCGTATAAAGAGCAAAACGTATAGGCTGCCGGTAAGACATCGAACTTTGCAGCAAAGCCTAAGACGACTGTATCTACGGCCGTGAGCGAAGGAGACCCGAAACCGCTTGTGTACCCAGTGGTATTAAAGTCGATCGCTAGCCCACCCGGCCTGCCCGCCGCAATAACGATGCTTGAGGAGTTCCCTGTAGGATATTTGCGCGACAATACCCCTGATGGGTTGGCAGCGCCGATCGCTCCGTAGGAAGCAAAGCTATCTATCCAAAGCAACATGATATATGAACCGTTGGTCGAGTAGTTATGTCCTACTCGACCAACGGGTTGGCAAAGGGAGATCAACCACTAATTGTATACGTGACCTTAAGACTGTCACCTCCGTTCAATGGAACGGTCGATCCAAACGCACCCGTGGACCACAACACCCCGGACGCGCCGCCCTTAGTCAGGCTACTCGTGATGAAGATACCCTTCAACGTGACAGTTGCGTTGATGCTGAAGTCCACCGTCACGGAGTTCGTCATTGACCTAGCCGCCGCTGCTCCTTCAGTCCACGCCGGTCGGTCAGTTTCATCGTAGTCCGCGCACTCAATCCAACCTGCATGATTGTTCATCACGTCGGCGTTAGCAAACGCGGTCCAACCTGCGTTATCAACAAGACCGATATACCACGTTGCAACGGCAGCCCCGCCGTGGAACTCAGTGTCAAGAATGTGATTCAAGCCTTCATCGACGATCCCGTTGGGGAAGTCGTACTCAGCAATAACTTTGCCCGCACGAACGTGCTGGGCATGGAACTTACCCTTTAGCTTCAACATATCAATCTCCCAGGTTAGTTTCTGAGGCGGGACGAGCCCCGCCGAATCTCTCGGTTAATTTCTCTTACGATCTTTCTGCCGACTTGCTTGTCTGCCCCACCGTTGACGTTCACTGTTACGTCACCGACGATTCCTGCGTTGGTTGTGCTTCCGCCTTGGCTGCGATACGCTGGCTGCATTCCAGCGTTGAGAGCAACCAGTTGCGAGTACCATTTCTTCGTTGCCCCAGCGTTGACCACGAATTCACCGGGAGACAGCATGGCAGGGACCGTATCCGTCCCGACGTTGCCGCCTCCAGCCAAGTAACGCATCATCCCGCCACTGGCAGCGGCTTGCATGCTAGGGACCGTGTAGGCGGCTTGCGCCAGGCGCGACATTGCGTCCACAGCGGCGTTGATCTGCGCTGTCAAGGCTGAGTAGTCGAGCATGGACGTACTCGATAGAGAATCCTTCATCCTCTGAGAGGCATTGGCCCCGCCATCGAGAGCAGGCTTCAAGTTCTCAATCTGTTTCTGTACAGCAGGATCAACCGGCTTGTTGTCTTTCAAACCTTGTTGAGCGGTTTGCCACTGCTTCAAAGCAGCCAACATCTTTGTGACTTCGCCTTCAAGATTTGCCCCGCCCGCGATGCCTAAAGCACGTTTGAAAGCGTTATCTTTGCCCAGAGCCCCCGCCGCTTGTGATAGCTTCTTCATCTCCTCTTGTGTAATGTTGGTTTTCTGACTCAACTGGTCCATCGTTGTGAGGAACATCAAGACGGCCGAGCGGGCGTCAAGCATATTGCTCTTCCAGTTCTTGTCACCAATATTGGATAAGTTTGGTGTCGGATTTGGATTCAGCAACTCTTTCGATATAGACTCACGAGAGCCCCTATACAACTCTAAAGCGTTCTTCGCATCCTTAGTAAACTCCTCACGCTTGGCAGTCTGTTCAATTGCCTTCTTCAGCGTGTCACCAGCCGAAGTCATAAACTTGTCAACACCGACGCTCGAAATGTCGTCTTTCGTTATGCCTTTCAGAACTCCCAGAATCGGAGCCTTGAGCGTCAACCTGTCCAATTGGTCTTGGAGGTTCTTAGCCATCGACGATATTGCTGATGACGAGACGGTCAGTTGCTTGATGTCGAAGCCCTCAAGCTGACGCATTGCCTGACGCTTGATCTCAGAGAACGCTTTGGAGTCGCCTGCGAAGTTCTTCAAGAAGTCCTGCTGGTTGAAGCCAGCCCACTTGCGGGCGAACGCTTCGAGCATCCGGTCGCCTTCCGCCAAATCCTTCTGAAGCGAACTGTCGCTCTTGCGCACTAGCTCGCCATTCTTGTCTTTGGTGAAAGCGTTGTACTTTGCTTCAATCGCAAGTCGATCCGCCTCAAGCTCGAAGTTATGTTTTTCCGCTTCATTGGCTCGGGCCGCTGTCTCACGGGACACCCTATCCTGAGTTTTCTGGAACTTAGAAAGAGCTTCGTCATGCTTGTTGAGCAGTTCAATGGACAGGTCTTCGGACTGCCGTTTGAGATTCTCGGCCCCCGTCGCCTTAGCTGCGCCTTGAGCGAGTTGCAAATATGACTCGGCACGTTGCTTAGCGGCGTCCGCGAGTTTCTGGCCGCGATCGTCCGTAGCCGCACCTTGTAGTCGCGCAAACTCAACCTCGGCTTCACGGAACCGCTTTAGGTACATCATGTACTGACCAGCGGCGTCAAATCGCTCGGCTTGCTGATTGAACCTGAGATCACCTGACTGTAGGCGAAGTTGAGCTTGGCGGTCAGGCACGTCCGCTGCGTTCTTAGCCGCAGCCTCGGAGGCTGCTCGCAAATCTTGCGTGAGCTTCTGCCGACCCTGCATGATTCGATCAAAGGCCGTTTGCATGACCTTTTCCTGAATCTTTACAGCCTTGCCAAAGTTGTCAGCATCTTTCAAATACTCGACGCTATTGGCAGCTACCTGCTGACGTACCAGCCGCATCAACTCGTCGGACTCACCTTGCTTGAGCCGAATGACCGCTTGCGTCTTCTGCTTGTTTACGTCAACGTACTTGTCCAAGTTGGCGATAGCCTCTTCAACTTGGTCAGCATTCGTCAGCCATTTATCAAGTTTGTCGCCAAGCATCAGGCCGGCACCACGGGCCAGTTCAATGCCGGCGATCAGGCCAATCGCTCCACGCAAACTAGCTAATGATTTGATGTTGTTCTGGATTGACCAATCAATCTTGGTGAGACTGGTTAGAATCGAAGCCGTTGCTTGCTTACCAAACCCGCCAATAACGGTAGCCGTCGTAGCTTCGGAAGCCAACGCAAGCCGACTCATGGCTATCGTAACTGCTGCCACACCCGCCGCTACAAGAGGCAACTCACCCGTTACCATCCGCAACACGCCGGTCAAACCGTTGCCACCCCCCAAGACTTGAACTACCGTGTTCAACTGACCAACGAGTTTTGCACCAAACTCAGCCGTCATAAAGTTCTTGAGTTTGTTCAACTCGGCGTTCAACTTCTCAGCATCGGTGGCCTTGAACGCTTCAAACGGCTTCGCCAACGTAGCCATGTTCTGGCTGCGCAAGGCATCCAATCCTTCTTTGTATTTCTGAGCACCCTCGGCAGCCATTCGCAACGCACCGGCATCACCCCGGATGTTGGGGAAGAACTTCGACATGCCTTCGACGGTCTTGCCGGAAATCTCCCACAACTTAGCAAGAGTTCCTTGCAACTCGAATGTTGCAACCGCCGCAGTACCAGAACTCACACCCATCTTCTGGAACGCACTCGACATCTCGACCGTGGGCTTCATCAACGCAGACAACACGCCCCGGAGTTGAGTGGCAGCTTCGTTGGACCGAACGCCACCAATCGTGATGCTGATGAGAGAAGCCTGTAGCTCCTCCATGCTCACACCAAGTTCGTGACCAATGGACTGTACGCGACCCAGGGCGGTCCCCAACTCACCGGCACGTAACCGACCTAAGTTGATCGTCGTGAAAAACTGTGCCGCCCGAAACTCTGCCATCTCGGACGACTCACCGTAAGCGTTCAATGCTCCGGTCAACAGTTGAGACGTGTCCGCTAAATCACTGACAGTGATCTTGGCTAGCTTATTTGCAGCCGTAAGGATGTCGGTGCGTTGGGCCAGCGAAACGAACTGATCGGAGATCGTCTGGTATTGAGCCTCCGCAACCCTTGATATTGGCTGATTGAAGGCGTCGGACAGTTGACGAACTTCGGCCGCAATTTGACCGAAACTTCGCTCTGGGTTAATGGCTTGGATTTCGCCGACTTGCTTCGAGAACTCATGGAACGACGCATACGCCTCTTGCACGGCGTTTCGCAGCATGTTGAACCCGCGAATCAACGCCTGAGTCTGCATGACGCGAGCGAACGTCTGCCAAGACAGGGTGACGCTTTGCGTCCGCTTGTTCATGTCATCAAGCGTCTTGTTGACAGTCTTACCTTGGCTGTCCATTACCGACAGAGCATTGCCGTAAGTCGATGTGCCTAATCGAGCGGCGTCTTGGAAGTTCTTGACTTGCTCCGTGACTTTACCGATACCGAGCATGGAGTCCACGGAGATACTCTTCGAGCCTAACTTGGACAACGAAGCGGCCGTGGACTCGGCTTGCGCAGCAATCTTACTCAACGCTGCTACGGTCCCACTGGAACTCACGTTGAAAGCACTGATTCTGGTTGCCACAGAGCTAAGCTGCTGGCCGAAACCTGCAAACTTCGCATCCAACTGGTCCAGCGCAGCCAATGCTTGCGATACGTTGAAGCCGAGTGTCTGTTCGATTTTGTCGGGCATTAGTTCACCGTTATCTGAACCCAATCGAGGATCGAACCCCAACCAGGAAGAACAACTTCACTCGCAAAGTCTCGAAACGCTTTCTCACCCTTACTCTGAAAGTGATAAGGGCCTGGATTCTTCAAATGAAAATACGGCTTGCCGTTTGCCGGATTGATGAACGTATTGGTGTTGTGATACTCATTCACGATCAGGTGCGGCAGCGTCGTTTCGTAGCTGAAGGTGTAGAGACTTGGGTCCGTCTCGCCCGCATCAAATGTCGCATTACCTAGTTCAGCGCCGAGGTCAATCCGACTGATTGCCACAGGAGCGATCGAGAGTACGAATCCAACATGACTCGCAAGTGGTGTAAATGTTGCTCTCGATGCCCCGCTCCACGTTGGCAGCGTCTCAGCCGTAGCCATCAGGTACTTCATGCCTGCCTGAGCAAGTGTCTCAGCTAGTTGGTCGTGCAAAGCTTGTCGGAACTTTGCGAAGTCAACTTTCGGCGTTTTGAAACTGGCTGTCAGGTGCATTTCACTCCAGCTAACACTGCTGCCTGCTCTTGGTCATCATGTTCACACAATTGATTGAATGCAATAATCTCGGCTTGCATGACCGCTTCACAATCTTCCCAACGGGACGGCAACCCTGGCGGTCGAATACCTACCCGCAAACACGCCTTCCAGATGGCATATTTCGCGGTCCTGTAGTCTGGCCAGACTATGTGGCCTGCTTCGTTGCCATCCCACGAAGAAAAGAAAGTCGCGCCTGTTGAAGTTTCGCTTCATCCAAGCAATTGGCTTCGATCACGAGGCCATTAACCCGGAGAATCTCAGACGCCAACAGACCAGCGTTCTTCAGATCATCTTCGTAGTTGGACCACGTTGAGGGGTTATCGAGTTGAACCGTATCCCACTCGATATTGCTCGGAGCCAGAGAATGGACCGCGATGTACCCCCAACGACGCTTGCCGTATCCGACACATGCGGCCTTGTAGTCCGGGTCTTCGGTGTCCGCGACTGTGCCATCCTTGGTCAGCTTCTTGGGGCAAATGGGTTCCGGGCAGAGGCGATTGAACTCTTCCATGTCTCGCAAGCCAGTTGCTCGAAAGACCATCATCTGATCGCCGCGAGGAAGAACAAGAGTCTCTTCGGTAGGTAATGTTCGAGGATCAATTCCGCCAATTTTCACAGTAAATCTCCCTTTGCAAAGTGGCCACCTAACCCGGCTTGCCAACCGGGTTAGGTGGAGTACCATTCAAACTACTCGTTGACCGTGATGGTCGGTTCCAAGGCGTTGCACTTGCCGGACACGGCAATGGCAGCGTTCTTGAAATCATAATCCCGCTTCTCACTGCGGAAGTCCGGGAACAGATACGTCCGCGAGTTTGTTGCGCCGCAAGGACGCACATCATCGACTCGAATGTCAATACAATACGGCTCACACGGATCGGCAGACGAACTGACCCACTCAGAAGCATTACCAGTTCCTTTGAACGCTTCAATCGGGGTAATCACCTCGCCGGTGCCGGATTTTACTTGGTCAAACGTGCAATTAAGTGACACATCCATCGGCACGTCGTCACCCTTACGAACCGTATCAAGCAGACCTCGATCGAGGTCATACTTGTACTGATCGGCCTCGCTGTACTTCAAGTCGCCTTCGCCGATCTTGACTTCCACCTCTTGCGGAGCAAACGTCAGCACAGCACCGGTCGAGTACGAAGTCGTCGGGGCACCCAGAGCGGGACTGAACGTAATGGCAGTCGTGGCTGCGGTCGCCGGGAACGTGCTCGGTGTCCGTGCCGTGACAACATGAACCGTCGCAGCCGCTTCGCCTGCTATCGTGAAGCGAGCACCTACAGGGATCACCGTGGTAATGTCTTCATTCGTCACCACAGTGGTGACAGACAGACTGGTGTCGGTGGCGACCGGAGCCGAGCCAGTTCCACCGTCCACCGTCTCGGCAATCGTCACTTCAACACCTGCCCCGCCCGTGACCAACGTGTCGTCAATGACCATCAAGGCAAGACTGGTCTGAGCCAACGTGCCGATGAACTCGCACACATAAGAGACACCAGCCGTGCCGGTGACACTCATGTTGCCTTCACCGACCGAGATGAGACCTTCCAACGCAGCTTGCAACTGAGCGGGAGTCAAGTTGTACGGCAAGTTGCCGCTCTCCACGCTATCATACGACACCGTGAACGTGCCGCCCGTTGCGTCCGTCACAGTGATCGTTTGCTTTTCGTTCGTCTTCTTGTTGGCTGCGCAAGTGCCAGCAAGGCCATCAAGCAGTGTCACATCCAGATTTTTGAGGTCAATTCTGGCCAAGATAATATCTCCCAAGGTTATGTTGTTTCCAAATATCGAAACCCGTCCGGCCACTTACCAGATCGGTGCCACCTACGAAACCTAGCACTTAACGTCTGAGCCTTTAACCCTATCGCAATTGCAGCCTCGCTAATGCAAGGATACTCAACTCCAGATACTAGAACTCTTTTTGAACGTGGGGCCAAACTACCCCGCCGTGCGGATGCTTTTTCTGACATCCGATTCTTTGCTTCGGTACTGTGTTTGCATCCTCGGCGGGCGTTGCCACTCTTTTGATGCGATCCATCGCGGTTTGAACAATCTTTTTGTGCTTGTGACATTAAGTGTCGAGTGTAACTAGATCGCTTTCGACCTGTATGGAACCTGCGAACTCGGTCTCTAAACTCTTGCGAAGGTCTCCAACCGACTGTCCCTTCCCCTCCCAGCGTTAGGTTATACCCGTTCGGGGCTTTTGTACCTAAAGCGATAATTGTTCGACGCTCCATCGTTTTTACCCACTCCTCGTCTCCTTCATACCACACCTCAAAAGTCAGCCGACCCTCCCCATACTTTTGCACAGCACAGTAAACCAGTTTTGATCCCCTACCGGAATAGTGCCAATACTTTCTTCTGCCCACGTCCGAAGTAATACCAACGTACTGCTTCCCGTTCACCGTGTTGGTGATGACATACAAGTACCAAGGCTTACTCATAAAGCTCCATATAGAGACGACAGTTCACTTCCGACATCTTGCTCTTTTCCTCTGGAGCAGTTTGTCCGTAGTGAATCACTTGCACACTGGTCCCAGGCCGTAAGTTGAGACACCCAAGAAACACTTGTGAGTCCACGTTATCTTCGTCGTAATCGCCTGGTTCACCGCCGAAGTTCCAAACTGCTATTGGCAAATCCATTGCCGATTGAAACGCCCCGGCATTCTTCACAATTTCGTAGGCGTTTTTTCTTTTGCCGTCATATCTCGAAGTCAGCAGTATGCTGACATCAACATACGCAATGTAGTATCCATTGCTCGGGTGCTTGATGACTGGTCCCGTGATCCGCACTTCCGCACGATCCGTCGCACGCATGAACGACTCCGTTCGTTCGTCAAGATGATCTACCACTACAGGTAGATTATTGTCGGCTGCCACTTCCTTGAAGTAATCAGCCGCGCTGGCGAATATGTATCGAGCCCAATCAGGTTGCATCGCTCATCCAAACTCGATCGTCCGTTTGCACGTTGATCGTTTGCTCAGGGATTTCCCCTTTGAGTTCTTTCGCTGTGATTACCCACCCCGAATCAAACTCAGCCGACTCGACTTCCTTCACTTGGTACTTCGACCCCCGGTAGACGATCCAATCATCCGCCGTTAGAGTCGTTAATCCTCTCACGTCCTTGCGGTCAACAATGAAGTCTCGCAAACTGACATCCCGCGATCCTCGCGTATCTTTCGACCCTGGTGCCCGTACTCGTGAGTAACCGGAGGGCAGAATGACGGCACGAGCAACGTGATACACGTTAGTCGTAACCGCCTTCTGCCCAGTACGCGCACTTGTTTCCGAGGTCAGAAGCTTGTAGATGTCAATGGCTCCACCGAACTCTCTTTTCAAGAGGTATAGGGTTATCGGAGCCATTCTGTGCAAGTGGTTCATTGTTCTTGCCGGTGTGCGGCAGCATCCTCAAGAAGTCGATCAAGTAGACAACGCTCGTCCTTGACTTCTACGGGTCCATTACGATCCAAAGCCTTTTCCAATCGCATCATCACGGCCGTGTTCTGAGCAATAATCACAGAGCAACGCTCAACGAGAGGCAGAAGGATTTCTTTCTGGTCTTTTTCAAGAACCTCAACTCGATCCTGCAACCTATTTTCTCGTTTGTAGTCTTTCCACAAGAAGAAGGCGATCACCAACACGACGGTACTCACGATCGGTCCCGTCGATGAAAGCATTTGCCATGCGTCGTACCAACTCATTGCTGCAATCTCCTTAAATATCCACCTACCAGGGATGAACCCTGGTAGGTGGGTTTACAGCAATTGTTAGCCGAGCAACGGCACGCAGAGAGCGCTGTCCAACACGGCAGTGCCGAACAGAATGTCAATCGTGACCTTGCGGCCTTCGTTAATCACGTCCTGCATCGAGATGCTGAGGCCGAGCCCACCATCACTCTGCACGGCCGACAACATGCCAGCACCGGACATAACAGCCAACGGACGAGTCACGAGAGCCAAGCAGTTCTTGTGGAACGCCGGGTTGATCGCGCCGTAGGGGCCAGGGCACACCACGGTCGAGTCCTGGGTGATCGCCTTGTCCAGCGGACGGTCCAACAGCACAGTGCTGGTGGTCGTGGCGGTTTCCACGACTTCGATCACCGTGTAGGTGTGACGGTTCGCACCAGTCGTTGCGTCACAGAACGAGAGCAACTGGCCGACTTGCGGACCCTTGCCAGAAGCGTGGCTCTTGAGGGAAATGCCCTCAGCCCAACCAGCGGCGGCACTCGCAGCCACGGCGCACTTGTTGTAGCGAGTTGCTGTAGCACTCGCCAGCACGCCGTACTTCAGCCCTTCAGCAAGAGTGAAGCTGGTGCTGTTCGACACCGCCGAGATATACGACGGCTGATCGTCGCCTGCAACCGTGCAATACTCACCGACAGTCGCAGTCGTGCTGACCGCCGTGGCCGGAATCACAGCCGTTTCGGCAGCAACCGCAGAGGCGTCGATGGCGAACTGCGTAATGTCGGCACCCGCCAACACTTGGTTGACGTTCTGGCTCAGATACGTGTCGAAGTTCAAGATGCGACCGAGCTTGGCCGTGCTGATTGGCGAGGAGCCGTCACCACGATCCATTGCCTTGATGAAGTTGTCACACTTGAGCATTTGAGCGTTGGCACTCGGCGAAACCAACAAGTTGCGACCGTCAATGGGGGCCTTGTTCTGGTTGAGTACCTGGTCCAATTCAACCACCGAGTTGTAAGCCGTGGCCGAAGTCAAACCATTCAGCTTACCAGCACGAGTCGCATTGGTCGTGCCAAAGGACGCAGCCATCCGTCCAAGGACGGCGCGGTCGATCATGCGGGCCATGACCTTCATGCGAGGGGCCAAGTAGGTCTGCACAAGGTCTTGCATTGACAAGCTCATCTCGCCCGGTCGGACGCAGAAGGTCTGATTGCCCCACTGGTTGAGGATGACAGGGACATCAGTCGCACTGGTGGACTGGTTCAGTGTCGAAACAGTCGTGTCATCCGTCCGGCGCTTGATCTTCGACTCGGCAGGACGACGGGTATGAACCGTATCTCCGAACTTGGCAATCTCGCCCTCGAAGCTACGATGCACCAAATTAGCTACGACCATGTTCTCGTACAAGATTTCCAGAGCCTCGCGCGCCCAAATTTCGGGAATGAACGCATCATTGCCGGTAGCGCCAGCGGGGCCGTAGCACGCGAACTGAACGGGGGCTTCAAACTTACTCATCTCTACTCTCCTAGGAAAGGTTTGTTGTTTACAGATGTTCCCCACCTAATCCTGTACAAGGATTGATGGTAAACCCAAGCTATCTACCAAAGATCAACTCGGGATTCGTTTTGCGTAGTTTGCGATAGTCGGCTTGACTCATGTTCTTCACGTCAATCTTGCCGTTCGCACCCGGCGTTGCGCCGGTGTCTTTGCCGAGGCCCGAGACCACATTCGCTTTGAACAAATTGGACCATTCGGGCTGATCTCGCAGTTTCTTCACGGCGTCGGCAGGTGTCATCTTCGTTGGCTTCCCTTCCACCTCAATCTCCACCATCACTTGAAACTCGCCAGTTGGTTGCCCGGCAGCGTCCATCACCGCAGCCAACTCAGTCTTCGGACGCAGCAGGTCGATCATCTGGCGAGCGTTGAATGCGTCGTTCTCGACGGCAGCCGCTTGCAGTTCGCGCGAGATGCTGGACTCTTTGTAACGAGTCTCCCACGACTTTGCGTTCTTTTCGGCTTCCGTCAGCTTTCCAGTGTAGGACTCTTCCAACTTCTTCTTGTCCTTCGCGGCCTTCTCCTTCTCACTGAGAAGCTGCGTCTCAACTGCGTCCAGCGAGGACCGCAGATTGTCACGCTCTTGTTCGGTCAGATTCTTGTTGGAGAGCAGGTCGTTATACGTCTTTTCTTGCTTCTGCAACTCGGCACGCAACTGTGCTTTGTACTTGGCCTCGGTCTTGCGGCGGTCTTCGGCAACATACCGATTCACTTCTTCTTGCGTCCGATAAACTTTACCTTCTTCCTTCGATGCTTCCTTGGCGGCTTCCGCAGCGGCAGCTTCCGCAGCGGCAGCTTCTTCAGGAGTCGGGTCGTCGTAACATGCCAACTGAACGGGGCTCCAATACTTGCACAACATGAATCAATCCTCACACCCAGGTTATCTTAGGTTCATTGTGCGTCCGGGTCCGCACAATACCGCCCAGTCAAAACGACTGGTTTACGACACTCGACTCAGATTCACTTCATCACTATCACGCAGGAACGGAAGGAGCAATCGCCATGCTGGGGCGCTCGGGACTCCATTCAAAATGTGCTCAACTGGTACTTGGTCTCTCGCATAGCTCGTTGCAACGGACGCATACCGGCTGCTCGACACTGCTAGGGCTTCAAGCTCCATTTCTGGGTCTCGACCGTCCAAGAGTGAGTAAGCAATCTCATAGGTCGCTCGCTCGATCTCTTCTGGCACCTCCGTGTCGTCGTCACGCGGGAACTCCAACTCTTGAGCCGCTTCGGCCGCTTTTACGTCAGCGGCGGTCGCACTTGGACTCGCTAGCAGGAGTGCGTAGACCGAAGCCTTATAGCCTTTGAACGACAACGCATTGATGATTTGCGTTGCAGCCAACAGGGCTTTCGGCCTGTCCGCGACTACAGCGTCGTCCCACGCCGTTGCGTGGAGACGATTGGCAAAGTAGTCTGTCGCCCCAGCGATACTTCCGTAGTACGTGTTGTTCATCACTCAGAAATCCAACTGAATTTGCACCCGTCGCTTGCTTGAGCCGTCGAGGCTACTGTCACGGTCCCGTCAGGATCACCCTTGATCGACTCGGTGACGGTAACGGTCAGTGTGTTACCCTTGGCCGTCTCTTCGACGCCAATCGTGAGGTTCGTGCCTTTTTGATTTTCAACGACACCGATCGTCAGGTTCGCTCCCTTTTGCGTTTCAACAACGGTGATCGTCGCTGGGTCGCCTACCAAATTTGTATTATCCCCGGTGATCGCGCTAACGTCAGTCTTTGCCAAAGTTCCTGTAAACTCGACAGCCCACTCAGGAGTGGTGCCGGTCACAGCCACATTCCCAGAGCCCACGCTACTAAGTGCGGCCAACTCCGCTTCAACCGTGGCGGCTGCTGCGTCGTAGGCAATTGCGACCGTGGTCTGAGCGCCGTAGGTCAGTGTGAATGTTCCACTCGTTACGCCATTCAATGTGATCGTTTGTGTCTCATTCACACCGCCAACACCAGTGATCGTAGCAATGTCTGTCTTGGCTAACGCGCCTTGGAACGTGATCGCATAAGGGCCATCGCCTACAACGGCAACATTACCGGCACCAATCGCCGCGATTGATTCGAGAGCGGTTTGCAAGTTGGCACCGCTCACGTTATAGGCAAGAGCAGCGGTGTCACCAGCGGCACCGACCGTCAGCACCATCGTAGCTCCAGCTACACCACCAGATACCGTAACCGTCTGGGTTTCATTGGCACCACCGACGCCAGTAATCGCCCCAACGTCGGTTCCGGCCAACAGACCTTTGAACTCAACCGCGTAAGGGCCTGTGCCAGTTACCGAAACGTCACCCGGCTCGATACCGTCGAGAGCTTCCAGAGCGTCCTCAAGGTCCGCCGCCGCTACGTTGTACGCAAGTGACGCCGTGGGATTGCCGCCCCACGTCAGCACCATCGTAGCCCCAGCAACACCGCCACTCACGGTGATAGTTTGAATTTCGTTCTTGCCGCCGACTCCGGTTATCGCTCCAACGTCGGTGTCAGCCAAGTCACCAATGAACTCGACGTTGTAGCCACCCGCTGCCGCTGTCACCTCGACGTTACCTGCGCCAACGCCGGTGAACGCTTCCAACGCTGCTTGAACCGCTGCGGCCGACGCTTCGGCTGCCAATGGGTCAGTGCTCTCCGCTCCGAGCGTGTAAACGATCGTATCCCCTGCAAGCTCGTCAGCGATCGCAATGTTCTGGACTTCGTTTACAACGTCGCCAACCAGCAAATCAGCATCCAGACCTGCCAGATCACCAACAAACTCAACCGTGTATGGCCCACCGGCGTTGCCCGTCACGTCAACATTACCGGAACCGATCGTGCTCAACGCACGTAACGCGGTTTGCACCGTGGCGGCAGCCGCATTCTGGGCCAGAGCAGTTGTCGTCTGACCCTTGTACGTCAGCACCCACTTGCCACTTGCATTGAGATTGGCGAGCGTGACGGTTTGAGTCGCGTTGTTGGCTGAGACTGCGACCACGTAGACCTGATGGATGTCCGTTACCGCAATGTCAACTGCCTCAGCAGCGTCCAACTCAAAGCCGTTGGTCGGACTGACACCTACGTTACCAACGTAAATCAATCCGGTATTAGCCGAATTCGCTCTGATCCTGATTCCTTTGTAAACAGCGTCCGGCGCGTAACCGGCCGCAACAATGGGCTTGGCCTCTGCGTCAACCTCACCACTACCCACAAAAAAGGAATCAACTGCTGAGCGGTTTATGTCAGTCATTTATCTTGGCTCCTTCGCCACGTTCGTTTTTCTGCGTTGTATCTTGGTTAGTGACATCCGTGGCAGCTTTACGCTCCTGCTTACCGGCGTCGGGATCGGCCGACAAGTCGGGCACGCCTCTCGAAGCCGGATCGCTCTTATTGACGCCTTGGGCTTCCGCGATTCGGGCTACGCGGGCAGTATGATCTTTCTGGGCCTGGATGTACTCGTCCTTGTTGAACCCCAGAGCCATTGAACCAGTTTGTTCGCCACACAGACCCTTCTCCACGGCACTGATAATCGTGTCAGGATCACTCGTCGTGTACGGGGTCTCTTCGATTTCCTTATTGATCTTGTCAATCGTGTCAACCGAAACTTTTCCACCGAGGAGAACTTGGACAAGACTCTTAGCGATTTCTCGCTTCACGGTCTGTCCGGGAATCTTGTTCATCAGGCTCGACAGTTCAGTTGACTCCTTCACACGGTCAGCGTCGGTCTTCAGCGAATACCGATCGGGGTAGCGAATAATCGGAACTTCACGCTTCGACTCTGCTTTCTCTTCATACGCCGACCAGTATTCCGCGATCTTTCTCTCGGCGTTTTCCAGCACCAGTCCGATGTAGGACAAACCAGCTTCGAGTCCTTGATTGTCAACTTGCTTCGACTCAGCACTCGCCCGTGTTGCCAAAGTCATCACAGCAAGATTGACGAGCGAGCGTATGTCGTCCTTCAAACTCTGCTGCAATGCCATCGACGCTTGAAGAGGCTCGGGTGACGGGTTGATGAACGCCGGTTGATCCGAGTTCTTCCCGTAAGTGCGACCTACTGTGACGCCCACCTTTATATTGCGGTCAGATGCACCTTGACCGCCAGATGTTGCTGTCCCATCCGTCGCGGCCTTCTTCAGGTGCGAGCCTGCCGCTAGTCCATCGTCCTGCTCGACGTAAAACGGGAAGTTTGCCTTGAGGGCATAGTTCACGTCGCTGCTGACCAAGTTCAACAGCGCGATTTGATGGTCACACACGCTCTTGATGAGCGAGTCGCCGATGTCTACCATCACAAACGGAATCTTCTTCAACTCAAGCGTTGTGACCGTGCCATACTCTTTGCCATCTTTGTCATAAAACTGAGCGTGAACCCGGTCTTCTTCCAGCCAGAGTCTTCGGTACCGCTCGACCGTTGCTATCGGCAGCAACGTAGTTCCATCGAACTCCAGTCCAGTGTCCCGCAAGAGCAACGCTTGAAACTCAGAAGGTTCGTCCGACCGAGTGGTGTAGCTCAGGATGTCTTCGATCGCGTAGCTGTAAAGATATGGCTTAACCCCGGCCGCATCACTCAATGTTGGGCCAGTCAGAACTGGGTTATCCACGAAAATCCCAACCCGACCCATGACCAACAACTCAGTCAATGCCTTCATTCCAATGAAGGCATTCATGCTGGCACCGCGACGATCCACGCCACCACCCAGCCCGGACACCGCATTCTGATAGTTCTTACTTCCACCGGAACGCACGATGTCTCTCATGCGTTGGAAGATCGAGTTGCGAATCTCGTTGATGGCTGCTTTCGCAAAGCCGGGTATCGGAGAAATCTCAAGCCGGGCGTTGTAGTCCTCGGTGTCTTCGCGCAGGCTGAACTTCTTCAGGTATGTAGTCCTGAAGTCGTCGGAGGCATCGTAAGTGAGCCTCCACTTCTCCCAGTTCATAGCAGACTGGGTGTAGCCAGGATAACGATAACGAATTATTGGTGTGTCTAACATTACAACAACTTGCTTATCGTTCTACCTGTTGACAATGGAGCGAACTGCAACGCAATTTCGCTGTAACACAATGCGTGTGCAAAGTGGTCGGGTCCAGTCTCTTTGTATACTGCGTGAGGGTTCCCGTGTTCATCACGTTCGTAAGTCCTCACCAAACTTTTAACGTGCTCTTTGAACGCTGCGGGAATATCTCGCGGCAAAATAATCTTTGGGGGATTCGCTTTGAATCTTCCCAGTGTTGAGGACAGCCACGAGGCACGGTCCACTGTGTGCATCGGAGCCCCTGTGTCCTCTTCCGTTGTTGCTATCTCTTTCGCTTGCTGACCGCGCCGGTATCTCGAAACACCCGCGTATCCTTGGAACCTTCGACAAAACCTTCGGGCCTCGTTTATTTGCGGGTCGGCGTCAAGAACCGCGTACAAAACTTGCCACTCACTCATCAACTGGTCGAGAAAATCCCACTGTTCTTCCAAAAACGTTCCGACCCACAAGACCTTACAGACCGCATCCGCACTCAAGTCAAGGTGGGAGGTGTCCCCCAGCAGCCACTCACATATCGTGACGTAGCTCGTCTTTCCTTGATCGCAGCCCAACGTAATCAGTTTCTCACCGCCGCGAGCCGGTCGCACGCCGTTCATCGTGTGTGAGCCGATTGTTGTCTCAATCATCTCCTCCGTGACTTGGGCTCCGTCTCCTACAAACGGACGGCCGAGTTTTGAGTTGTTGAACTCCTTGGCCGCAAACTCGTCTCCGTTTCCTCGGAGATAAGCCACCACCAACTCAGCAGCACTAACCGTATAGCTGTAAAGCTGATTGATGTGAAAGCCGCGAACATCCTTGCTTCCGTTCGGTGCCGTAACTTCCCACTTGCCGCTTGCCAAAAACCTTGGCTTATCCTCTTGGTGTAATCTGGCTTTGCACTCTTTGCACTTCAAAAACGATTCTTCGCACCTCGGATCGGTCGGATGTTCCCCGACGATCTCCACGCAATCAGGCCACACGAACTCGGTCCACTTACTGCATGACGGACACTGGAACATGAAATGCTCCTGTGTCGATCCCATGTACAGTTTATGAATACCGAAGTTGGGAATCGTCGGTGTCGAGATGCCCCAAACGTGTTTGTGTATCTGGCCGCTCAATCTTTCGAGAGCGAGCCATATCTGTTTCTCTTCCATCTCGTCCACTTCATCCAAGATCAACTCAGATGCAGGGATGTTCTTGAGATTGTTGTCCCCTCGTGATCCACTGATGTACAGGCTATTGGCTCCAGCCTGCTTCATGTCGATCGAATTCGTGTCGGTGAACATCCGACAGATGTAATCGCTCAGAGCCAGTGCTGTTCCGAACCTCCCTCGGCTAAACTTACTTGCTCCTTTTGCAGTCGGCATCACATAAAGCACGTCTCTCTTCAACACGTCAAGCGTGTAAAGTGCCCTATTTATAGCTACTTCCGTGACTCCGAGTTGTGCCCCCTTCATGCAGTAATTGAACCCAGCCCACGAGTCGTGCATCTCTCGAACCCACGGGTGGTGGGTCCAAGAGTAAGGGCCCGGGAATGGATCACCCATGATCCTTCTCTTCACCGCCCAGCGCGAGCAAGATGTCAAAGAGCGGGTAGTGAGTCCACCATTGAGCGTTTGAAGAAACGTGCTACTTGGAGTCAACAGTTGCTTCGGCACATACTTTGGCATACTCTTTCACCCATCGTAGTACCGCATCAACATCATGTGTCCGTCTTCCTTGAAAAAAGAAAGTTGGAACACTCGTCACCCCGTATCGCTTAGCGATTGCAGGGGACTCGTTGATGTCGTAACGTATGATGGTTAAAATCCCCAGAGTTTCAATCTGGTCAATGGCTGGTTTCGCGGCTCGGCAAGGTCTGCACCAAGTCGCGCTGAACACAGTTAGAACTGGTTTCACTTTAACCGGAGTCACCAACGGTGCAGTCGTCATCGGTTGACAACCAAACACAAGTAAAGCCAGAGTCACGACGCAAGTCGATTTCAACATTCGGGAGAACTTTCATTCGGGAACCTGAACTAAACTTAGATACTGCACGGCTTTAGTGAGTCCATTTAAGTCGTCACCTAGAAATCCAATTCCCGTATTACACTTCTGACAAAGCAAACCACGCACCCTACCAGTTGTGTGACAGTGATCTACAAGTAATTTTCTTGTACAGCCACAAACTGCGCACACACCACGCTGCTTATCCTTGATTGTTTCAAACTCAGCCAGCGACAAGCCGTACCTAGCTTTGATATTTCTTGCACGCTGCCTCACTGGACGCGCGTTTTCGCGTGTGTTAATTTCTTCTCTGTGGGCTTTGTTATACGCTCGGTTACGCGCTTTAACTTCTTCCTTGTGGTCTTCGTAATACTTCTTACTACGCGCAAGATACTCGTCCTTATGTGCTTCGTAGTGAGCCTTATTAGTCTCGCTTCGCAGCAAAGTATTACACATTCATTTGTTCCGTTACGCCGGGCGGGACTTTCACCCGCACTTGACAGTGTTGTCCACCTGCCTCTTTAATTGGGCTACCGGCGTTATGTTTACAAAACTGCAACTACAGCGGCTTTTGCAGCGATAGGCGCAACAACCTTAGCGACCTCAATCGCAACTTTCTTCGCTTCGTTGAGTTTAGCTTCGACGAGTGCTCGTCCTTCGGGACTCGTGAGCTTGTTGTCCAGCATCCGGTTAAAGGTGCCCTCCAACTCACAAACGATCGCTTCGTTCCCCGCTTTCACGACGGTGGCAAAATCCTTGACAGCAACAAAAATGTCGTCCACGTCACCAACGACTGCCTCTTCCAGCGCCTCGGGCAAACGACGCAGGCCGTGCTCACGAAGGGTGATTGCCAATGACTGCATCGACCTCTTCAACTTCGAGACATCCTTCTTCACACCGAAAAGTTTCTTGCCGATCCACTGACCAACAACGAAGCACGCAACGGCTACACAAACCCAAACTAAAACCTGTACCATGTCACGCTCCCTTTTTTGAATTCTCTAAATAACGGATTGCACACCTAAGGCGGTCAGGATAATCGTCTAACAAACCTAACGCGGCGTTACACTTGTTACAAAGTAGCCCTCTAACCAGCCCGGTTGAGTGACAATGATCTACAGACAGTCTCTTACCACTTTGCTTCCGTCCGCAAATCGCACATTTACTCTTCTGACGCTCTTTAAGTTCCTCGTACTCTTCTTGTGACAGTCCGTATCGCTGCTGTAAGTGCTTCAGCCAATGATCTTCTTTATCAATCGCTGTTCGTGTTGCCCACGCAAGCTTTCGCTTCGCGCGTATCTCGTCACGATGCTCGGCCCTATACGCCTGCCTTTTAGGTAGAATCTCGTCCCTATTTGCTGCATAATGGGCTGCCCTTCGTGCGTTTAACTCGTCCTTATGCGTGTCCCGATAAAGTTTCTGTCTTGCCTGAATCTCTGTCTTATGCTCAGCATAATATGTTCGCCGTTTCGCTTGTATCTCTTCTCTATTCGCTTTTGCATACAAGCGTTGACGCTCGTTTCTTCTTTCATTAGACATTGTACAGGATTAGGCGGTGTACTATTGGTAGTCTTTACTTGGGGAATACGAGCCCAACTACATCTATTTACCCGAGTGGTATTTCTTCGACGCTTGAACCTGCCCGAGAACACCGCCGACAAATAGGGCGACACAAGCGATTAGAGGGAGCAAATTAGGCAACTCATCAACAGGCTCCAATACAGGGGCACCACCGTTGTCAAGAGGTTGAGGTTCAGGATCGGTGTCTGGTACAACTGGCTCGGGTGTCGGTTCGGAGTCCTTCTTATTGTTCCGTCGCCACGGAAGCCACTCTTCGCTCCCGTTCACAGCGCTGGCGATCGCTGCATAGAGGCCCTCACCTGTCATGGGAATGTTATCTCCGGCCGCTTCAAAAATAGTTGAGCCCTTTTCATTCTGGACTCGAACCATTGGTAGTGTCTTGGTATTTGGTGCATACCGATCGGCGTAGATCGGATCGCTCGGCGTAACAGGATGGAACATCACTTGAGCTTTGAGTTCCTTCAAGCGTCCGTTGTCGAACCAACCGAGAATCGTTTGGTAGCGTTCGCCCTGGCCGACTACACTAACGTGCCACTTGCTCGCATCTTCAGGAAGCTTGACGACTCGCTCTTTGGCATTGACGCCATAGTTTGTCTGCGCATACAGTGGTGTCACAGTCAAGATCAACAACAGACTAAGAAATACTCGACTCATTGTTTGACTCACTGAGGTAATGGTGCGGCCGGGCAGTACACAGGCGTCACAGCCCAACCGTAACTTGCTCGCCATTCCGCCAAGAACGTAGCTCGGGGAACGACGATGAAACTCTCCACTGCGTTATTGTCAAGTAAGTACGCAAACTTCTTATCAAGTCCGACCAAAGTGACCATATGTGAGCCACCCATCACAGTGACCCCGCAGCCGCGACGAGTCCTTACTGCCCACTCCAAGAACCGAATGTCACCGCTGATCGTCTCAGCAAAACGCATCCCGTTTGCCTCGAACTTCGCGGCAAGACTTTCCGGTCCCTGCCCGTTACTGTACTGACTTCGCCACCGTTCGGCCATCTTGTAGCGACCTTGCCAGCGAAGCAGGCTGATCGTCGAGGCGATGACGCAGGAACCTTCTCCCTGACTCCCGAGCCAGTTCGACTGTCGGGCTGCCTTTGGGACGTTGACAACAGGTCGCTCGGCTGTTGCAAGTGTCAGTCCAATAATCGCAGCGAGGAGATACTTCATTTGTACTTGTTGTAGACGCTTACGGCGTACTTATGATCCTCGAATTCGCCGTAATACTTACCCCGCACCGACACCCGCCACAGACCTGTTCTCTCATTCCACCAAGGGCCTTTTCCGCGAGACTTCCCTTTGTCGAGTCTTCCTTGTTTTCCTTCTTCAAAATTCTCGCGTTGGTTGTTCAGCGGGCTTCCATCCTTGTACCTCACTGAGACGCCTGCTTGACTCTCAATGAACTCTCGCATGGAAACCAGCCGTCCGTCGATCCGTCGCTTCGCATGTCCTTGGTGAAGGTGCCACTTCCACTGACTGAGGAAGCCGTAGTCCTCGTCGCTGATCTGAGTTTCTTTTCCTTGGCTGAGAGAAAGCAACTTCACTTCAACCTCAACGGCTTCAGAACAATCTCTCTTCGTCGTAACCGACGTACCAGACGATTTGGGTTCCAACGACTCGCGTTGTCAGTCGGGCACAACCCGATTGTCGCCAGCGCCGCCGCCAGCCATTCGCTACAAAATATGCTTGCCAAATCCTGGTGTCGGAACAGTGACTCCACCCATGAAACCGACCGCATCGCTCCCAGAGAGTCGTAAGGCTTTCCAAGACTTTGAACGAGGAACTGATTGAGCCTTGCGGCTTCGCTCGGGTACAGTTCCCGGTACAGCGGATAGTGCCACACCTTACCCTGATAGGCTTCGACAACCTTCGCAAGCGTGTGTGCCTGCGTACCCTTGATCGGCTTCCCCATTATTTCACAGGGCAAGTTGTCTAAAGTCGTTGACTCAAACAGATACAGCCGCCCTTGGTGCTCACCGAGAATACCAACATGGCTTAGGTTCACTCGCGGCACGCCCAAGGTGACGACATTGATGAAGTCGCTGAGCAGTCCTTTGCCTGAGAAACCGATGATGTCGCCGACTTTGAGCATGTTCTGTATCCTTATGTAATAAGGCAAAAAATCGTGATTTTTAACCAATAATTCTCGAAATTTCCAAAAGAAAAGGCACGCCCGTTTGGACGTGCCTTTGAAGCAATTCATTGATGAATCAAAAGTCTACTTGGTCTCCTCGTTTGCCGCGTCATACAATGCTCGAAGCCGCTCGATCCAAACGAGTAGGTCGCCCTTACGGAATGCCTTTCGCTTATCCACGCCGGTCCCGGCAAAGAAGAAACGAACCTCAGTTCCCTGCCCCGTCCTCTTCGAGATTTCAGCTTGCATCCACATATCCTCGTTCTTCAACCCTTTGAAGGGCTTGTCGATCAGCCGGACGCCCCAATCGTGCTTTTCACGTTTCATTTCGTTTCCTCGGTTTGACACCTCTTGCCCTTTGATAGAGACGAATCAATGTTGGTCGGTTGAACGGTAGTCCCGATGTACTACGGTGGCCGTCCCTGTTAAGCTGCTCAGCAATCTCGTCCCATGTCTTCTCTTGACTACGCATGATCTCGATCTTAGCCACAACGGCCGCGTAGGCCCGCCTGGATCGCTCTGTGCGAGCTTTGGCTGCGTTGGCTGATCCTTTCAAGGCCCCTGCCACACAGCGTCTATCGTTGCGGTGATGGGCTTTAGCGAAGCCCATCTTAGCCTTGGACCCGGACATAGCGTCCCGCATTGTGCTGGACAGATTCCGCACCCATTCGACCGCGAAGGCATAGTGCTGGGCCACGTTCTTGTCGCACAGGACGCAGTCCGTATCGAACTCCACCCTTGAATCCGTGAGTACCCTCAAAAAGGACGGACTCCGGGTAAGTTTACCAACATTGAGAATCTGCAAGGGTTGTCGCAATGACTTAGCTTTTTCAATCGCCTTTATCAGCATGGGCCAAGACTCTTTGCGAAGTTCAACGTGTTCAACAAAGAGATGATCTTCCCTCACCTTGTCTTTGATTCTCTTCTTCACGGCTGGGCTCAGGGTCTCGAACACGGAGCAGGCGAGATTTTCTACTCTCTTAGGGGTCTTGACACCCTTCTCGGATTTTCTTAAACTATCAGTACCTCTAACGAGGTAGTAGAACACTTTCATGGTTTGGTTCTCCCGTGCCTATAGTACGCCACCTTATCAGGATTGTCAAATGATTGATCTGCAAAACGATCTAATTCAAGCGTTTAGGGGCGGTACATCGTACCATCCGGCCTACGAAGGTCTCAACCTTGTGCCCGAGGACGGAACGATTACCGCGACTTCTCACAACCTTGAAGCCTTGAACCTGCCAGTCTTCGGTATTATCGGCTTTGCAGGCCGGGTGCTGATAGTCTTCAAGACGGGGTTGATCTACTACGCCCGTGGTTTCGCAGTCGGAGCGCGTACCGAGAAAGCGGCCGCACTCGCAAAATACCTCACAGAACACACGGATGGCGACTGGACCACCCAGTATGACGAGATGCTCGACGTAGTCTCATTATGGACCGTTGACGGACCTGTCCCGCTACCACCCCCTACAGAGAGGGACTTTGATCGTAGTCGGAAGTGGGGCTCTTGAGGGCTCCCGTGACGATTCGCCGCGTCAACTAACGGGTGGTAAGCGACCCTCCGGTAAATTCATAGGCCAAATACCGGAATAACCGATAAATTTCTACCGGGGTTAAGTCGTTATCTATCAACGACTTAGTGCGGGGGGTGTCAGACCCCTGATAAATCCACTTTTTGTAGTTAAGTCGTTATCTAGTAACAACTTAACCCTCGTCGGTAGGAATATTTCTATCGTCCTATTATACTTATCCGTGTCTGTTATATTTATAAATATATGTATTAAATATATTTATAGTTATAACGTGTATAGTAGAGAGTAATAGCGGTAGAAACGTTTTCTACCGCCTGAGTTGGAAACCCCTTGTCGGACCTTGACTTAACCCCGGTAAAAATGCAAAAAGTGGATTTATCAGGGGTGACATACCACTCTGTAGTAGTATACCTAATTTTCGTGTAAGTTCTTACAAATTATCAAGTTAGGTGTCTGTTTGGTGGCGGTAGATTTGTTCAAGATTTACCCCTCCGGTGAGATTCTTTAATTTCTCGACGATTTACCGTTAAGAGAGGGTGTTGTTTGATGCCGCGTATTTATAACTTTACGGGGTCTAAACTGGCTGGAGCCCGCGACGATTTGCCGCGTCAAGGACCGAGACGGGATGCCAGACCGATGTCGAAGCAGCAAGGCCAAACGATACTTTATAAACTTGGTCATCATTGGTAAATTTGACCCTCCCCACCCGCTTGGAGGTGACCAGAGGCCACCGGAATAGATTACTAGTCTATTCGGTTGTTTGATACAAAGTATTGGTATTATTGGAGTTATGGATTATTGGATTGACGTTTTGTCCTCAGAAAGTGGGGACAAGTCTAATGGAGGGTAGAAAGTGTATCATTTTGCTACACTACAATGGGGATGGTATAGAACGCCATAGTGGCGGATACTATATCTTGTATGTTGCGTTGCAAAGCATACAAGATATAGTGGTGTAGTCATTATGACGACACTTTGGCGGGGTCTTATAACCGCGCGTGAGCGATTCCCAAGCATTGAGACATTTTTGCCGTAACTCCTTTAATACCAAGTGTTTATAGCTACCTGTTTACTATGTACGTTATGTACATAATGTACATAATGTACATAATGTACATAATGTAGTCACATTGACTACAACTGCCATTATGACAGTCTGATAGTATTAGGGTAGCTTATGTTGTGTGGTCGGCCGGTCGGTCGGCCGGTCCCTTGCCTTGCCTTGCCTTGCCTTGCCTTGCCTTGCCTTGCCTTGCCTTGCCTTGCCTTGCCTTGCCTTGCCTT
>Ga0172379_10001160_pt1 | contig 55557 bp, 57 predicted proteins | sample GrowelOW334metaG_FD_119756 | JGI IMG/M metagenome (GOLD analysis project Ga0172379, IMG submission 119756) | Groundwater microbial communities from an aquifer near a municipal landfill in Southern Ontario, Canada - Groundwater well OW334 metaG | ecosystem: Environmental > Aquatic > Deep... | reverse complement strand
GCTTTAATCCGAGATAAAATTCGATTCTTTGACGGTCATAAAAAGTTAATTTTGACATTAGCAACACCTTTCTATCTAACTAGATATTTTAACTTAAGTGTTGCATTCGGTCTAGAATCTGCCAGATTCGATTATAGATTGAATTGAGGCCTCTTTTTTGATATAATCAAAACAAATAAGGAATAATTTTAATAAAACACTCTTATCTTGAAAGAAGGTATGTAATGTTCTGGGTAGATGAAACGGTTGGTGAAGTTCTAAATCGTAAAGATAAAAAATATTTAATAACTGACTACAAAACACCATCTGGGAAAATTCATGTCGGCGCTCTTCGTGGTGTGGTGATTCATGATGTTATTCATCGCGGGATTTGCGAAAACAACAAAGAGGCGGAATATTGGTATGGTTTCGATGACTTCGACCCAATGGATGGTATTTCAGTGGAATTAAAAACTGAATTTGACCAATATATGGGCGTGCCTCTATGTAATATTCCTTCGCCAGAGCCTGGCTTTAAGAATTTCGCCCATTATTTTGCCGATGATTTCATGAAGCTTTTTTCACCATTAGGTGTAAAAGCAAAAATCGTTTGGGCTTCAGATTTTTATAAAAATGGGGTCTATAATGATTCGATTCAACTTGTATTGAATAATGCCAAGCGTATCAGAGAGATTTATAAAGAAGTTTCGGGTGGTGAGAAGCCTACTGATTGGTATCCTTTACAGGTTGTCTGTCCTAACTGTGGCAAAATTGGTACTACGCGAGTTTTTGCTTGGGATGGTAAAGTGGTACAGTTTCGTTGTGAGGAGTCGATGGTTGAGTGGGCAAGAGGTTGCGGTTATGAAGGTAAGGTATCGCCCTTTGATGGAAAAGCTAAGATGCCCTATAAAGTTGAAACTGCTGCAAAATGGTTAAGTTTTAATACGTCAGTTGAGTTGGCAGGTAAGGATCACTATACTAAAGGTGGTACATTTGATATCGCCAAGAAAATTGCCGAAGAAATCTTTAAAATTAAGCCTGCTTTTGGTTTTGGCTATGAATGGTTCTTGGTTGGTGGCAAAAAAATGAGTACCTCTAAAGGCATTGGTTCAACTGCTCAGGATATTGCTAATCTTTTACCGCCAGAGATCTTAAGATTTTTAATGGTAAGAACTCGGGCTAAAAGAGTGATCGATTTTGATGTGCAAGGTGAAACAATACCATTATTGTATGATGAGTATGATCGTTGTTTAGATCAATATCTAGCGGACGCGGAAGCTGATTTATCAAGGGCATATTATTTTAGTAAAATTGATACAAATAAAATAGAGCCTACTTATAGATTGCGTTTTTCTAAAATTGCTTATATGCTCCAGATGCCGCGAGTTGATATTCTAGAATATGCTAAAGAAGAAAAGGGAAGTGATCTGACTAAAGAAGAAACCGAAGAAATTGAAAATCGGGTTAAGGTTGCCAAGGATTGGTTAGAAAAATTTGCCCCAGAAAATTATAAATTTACGATCCAAAAAGAATTGCCGTCCGAAGCCAAAGATCTAACAGACGAGCAGAAGAAATTTTTAGCGAAAATTGCAGAAATAATTGAGCTTAAACCCAAATGGGCGGGTGAAGATTTGCATCAGGCAATTCACGGCATTCGCCAAGAACTAAATATTCCTCCGCGAGATGCCTTTTCTGCTATATATATAGTAGTATTAGGTAAGGATTCCGGTCCACAAGCCGGCTGGCTCCTGGCTTCATTAGATAAAGATTTTGTGGTTAATAGACTGAGAAATATTTTAAAGTATTAGGAGGAAAAATGAATACAGCGATTCTTTTGGTTATTTCTAATATCGCATCTCAACTACTTATTATGTTTTCTGTTGTATCTGCTGGGGTTGGTTTTGAGAATATGAACCTATTGATAGCTCTGGTTATTCTACCATCTATTATCGTTGGTTTTTTAATTGGCTATTATAATTCTAAAGAATGGTTGCTAAGTTTTCTCTCAAACCTTCCTATGGTTTCTATATCTATAATTACGATAATCACTGCACTATCAGATTTGAGATATCCTAACCAAAATGGGGTAGGTGAATTAAAGATCGGACTAATTTTCTTGGGAATTTCAATTATACCAGTACTGTCAGCTTTTATTGGTAAAAACTTATCAAAAGAAAAAAACGAGGTGCCAAATGCTTGATATTAAATACATAAGGGACAATTTGGAAAGTACTAAAAAGGCGTTTGCAAAACGCAATGGTCTTTATGACTTTGATAGACTTTTTAAACTTGATGAAGAAAAGAAAGATCTGCAGCAAAGAGTAGAAATTTTGAGGGCTGAACAAAATAAACTATCAAAATCTTCAGAGAATAGGGAAAAGGCGGGTAAGGTCAAAGAAATGCTTAAGGACCTTGAACCGCAACTTGTTGCTGCTGAAGAAAATTTTCTCGAAGAAATGGCTAAATGGCCGAATTTTCCAGAAGAGTCAGTTCCTTCAAAAGAAGAAGGGGATAGAGTAGAATACACTTGGGGTGATACTCCTAAATTTGATTTCCCAATTAAAGACCATTTGGAATTAGGCGAGAGTTTGGATCTAATTGATATGGATAGAGCCGCTAAAGTTTCTGGCGCAAGATTTTATTATTTAAAAAATGAATTGGTTCTGTTGGAGTTCGCCCTTATTCAATATCTGGCTCAAAAGCTGGTAAAAAAAGGTTTTACTCCAATGATAGTACCGGATCTTGTAAAAGAAAGCGCAATGTATGGAACAGGATTTTTCCCCGCAGAAAAAAATGAGATTTATCGTGTAAACCCCGAAGAAGATAATCTATACCTTATTGGGACAGCAGAAGTGCCTCTCGCCTCTTATCATGCGGGAGAGATATTAACCGAAGAAGAACTACCTAAAAAATATTTTGGTTTTTCGTCATGTTTTCGTCGTGAAGCCGGTAGCTATGGACGTGATACAAAAGGAATTATTCGGGTTCACCAATTCGATAAGGTTGAAATGTTTGTTTATACTAAGCCCGAAGAATCTTGGAAGATATTTGAGGAACTATACATGATTAACCGGGAGATCTTTGAAGAGTTAAAACTCCCCTATCATCAAATCAATATTAATGCCGGCGAATTAGGCGCCCCTAATGCTAAAAAAATTGATACTGAAGTTTGGTTTCCATCGCAAAATTGTTATCGTGAATTGACTAGCTGTTCAAATGATACTGATTTTCAAGCTCGTCGCCTAAATTGCCGTTACAAAAATCAAGAAGGTAAAACGGAATATGTTCATACTATAAATGATACTGCTATTGCGGTTGCGAGAACACTTGTTGCAATTATGGAAAATTATCAACAAGAAGATGGTTCGATTAAAATTCCTGAGGTTTTGGTAAAATATACGGGTTTTAAAGAAATAAAAAAATAGGAGCTGACTATGGAAATTATTGTTAAGGCTTTGCGTGGCTTAGAGGTCAGTGATGAACTTCGTGATTATGCGATTAAAAAAGTAAAAAAATATGAGCCTATGGTTGAGGAACCAGCGATTTGTGAGATCGTATTTGATAACGAACGTGGTCCTAAAGCGGGTAATGATAAACGTATTCATATTAATTTAGAACTTCCTGAGAATAAACATACTCTTCATGTGGAGCATGTAACCGATAATTTCCGTGGCTCAATTGATCTGGCACAAGAAGAATTAGAACAGCAGGTGCTTCGTTATAAAGAAGAAGTAAAAATTGGTACTCGTTTCCCTAAAAAATTTGAAGCAGCAAAGATTCAAGAAGAGGAAAATAAAGAGATCTAAATAGATATATTTTTCTTTTTTAATATGGTATAATCGGTTAAGAAAGGCGTGAAATATGCTTGAATTTTTAAGTAAAATGTTCGGTTCTAACTCAAGTGAAATTGGAAAAATCAAACCAATTATTGAAAAAATTAACTCGCTTGAAGAGGAAATTGAAAAATTAACCGATAAAGAATTAAATAATAAAACCAAAGAATTTAAGGAAAGACTTGAAAAAGGTGAGACCCTCGACGATATTTTACCAGAGGCTTTTAGTTGTGTCCGTGAGGCAGCAAAACGCACTATTGGCCAACGTCATTATGATGTTCAAATGATTGGTGGTATTGTTCTGCACAATGGTAGAATTGCGGAAATGAAGACAGGAGAAGGAAAAACATTAGTAGCAACTCTCCCACTCTACTTAAACGCTCTGGAAGGTAAAGGCGCGCATCTTATTACAGTAAACGATTATTTGGCTAAATATCATGCTCAGTGGATGGGGGCAATTTATCATAAGCTTGGACTAACAACAGCTGCAATTGAGCATGAAAAGTCTTGGTTGTATAAACCTGAAGATCAGGAACATGATGACAAGACGTGGAAAAATCTATGGGAAATTACGCGACAAGAGGCGTACCTAGCAGATATTACTTACGGCACTAATAATGAATTTGGTTTTGATTATTTGCGTGACAATATGGTTCAAAGTATGGAACAAATGTCGCAAAGGGAATTGCATTATGCCATTGTGGATGAGGTAGATTCAATCCTGATCGATGAAGCCAGAACACCATTAATTATCTCTGCGCCAGCCGAAGAATCGGCTGAGCTTTATCATCAATTCGCCCAACTTGTACCAAAATTGAAAGATAAAATCGATTATAAGCTTGATGAAAAAATGCGAGCAGTCTCTTTAACTGATGAAGGAATGCGTAAAATTGAGAAAATGCTTGGTATTAGTAATATTTATGAAAATCGGTCAATTCAGTTAGTTCACCATCTTGAACAGGCTTTAGCGGCAAATGTTGTTTATAAAAAGAATAAAGATTACGTAGTCAAAGACGGTGAAGTAATTATTGTTGATGAATTCACGGGACGTCTTATGCCGGGTCGCCGTTATAGCGAAGGACTTCACCAAGCGATTGAGGCAAAAGAAGAAGTTGAAGTTCAACGCGAATCAGATACTTTGGCAACAATTTCTTTTCAAAATTTATTTAGGATGTATAAGAAATTGGCCGGGATGACTGGTACGGCGTCAACTGAAGCGGAAGAATTCTGGAAAATCTATAAGCTTGATGTGGTAGAAATTCCAACAAATAAACCAGCGGTTCGAAAAGATTTACAAGATTTGATTTATAAAAATGAGGCCGAGAAATTTAATGCTGTTTGCGAAGAAGTTAAAGAAAGAAGCCAACAAGGCCAACCAGTTCTTATTGGTACGATTTCAATAGAAAAATCGGAAAGACTATCGAGAATCCTCAATCGCAATGGCGTTAAACACCAGGTTTTAAATGCTAAACATCATGAACGTGAAGCTAAAATAATTGAGCAGGCTGGGCGTAAAGGTGCGGTTACAGTTGCAACTAATATGGCTGGACGAGGAGTAGATATTATTTTAGGTGGTATACCGTTTGATAAAAGTCTGCACGAAGAGGTTTCGAAATTGGGCGGATTACATGTTATTGGTACAGAGCGACACGAAGCCCGTCGTATTGATAATCAACTTAGAGGTCGTTCTGGTCGTCAGGGCGATCCTGGCTCGAGTCAATTTTATATTTCAATGGAAGACGATTTAATGAGGGTTTTTGGAGGTGAGAGGCTAAAGGATTTGATGGAAAAATTACATCTACCAGAAGGTATGCCTATTGAACATTCTCTAATTTCTCGTTCAATCGAGTCGGCACAGAAAAAGGTTGAAGGCCATAACTTTGATATTAGAAAGCACCTTGTCGAATATGATGACGTTGCCAATAAACATCGCAAAGCTATTTATGCTAAGCGCCGTCATATTCTTGAAAACGAGAATATTCATCAAGAGATTATAGATTTAATGGATGATGAGGCTAAGCTTGAATACGAAAAGAAATATAACTCTATTGGTGCTCAAACTATGGCACACGTTGAAAGGATGGTTTCTCTTCATTCTATAGACACAATGTGGATTGAACATCTTAACACTATGGATCTTTTGCGCGAGGGAATTGGGTTAAGAGGTTATGGTCAAAGAGACCCTCTGGTAGAATATAAAGCAGAAGCCTATCACATCTTTCAAAAACTTTTACAAAATATAGACGCACAAATAGTTGATATTCTCTTAAAAGTTGAGGTTAAACCGCAAGAGATAATTCCTGACCGTCAAATTCATCGTCCTCTTGTGATGCAAGGGGCCAATGAACAATTGTCTGGCGGAGGCTTTGCTGAATCTACTAAAGATACGATCGTGAATGAATTAAAAACAGAGGGAAATAAAGGGATTGAAGTTTCGGTTAAAACCCAGCCAGCATTAGCCTCATCTTCTTCTGGCTTTGCATTTGGTACTGTTGGCCGTAATGATCAGTGTCCATGCGGAAGCGGCAAAAAATTCAAAAAATGTCACGGCAAATAGTTTTTGGTTAAATATTGTTAGGAGAAGTAAAGATGGAGTCTAATGCTAGTTTTGTAACAAAAAAAGGAAAACTAATTAAAATAGTTGAACCTTCTATGAACCGAACTAATGAGATTCTATTTTTTGCTAACAAACTAGTTAAAGAAGATACATTCTTAAGTTTCAATCCGTCTAAAGAAATTACTTTTGAAGAAGAAGAAAAATGGCTCTCGGCCCAAATTGAAAAAATGAAAATCGGTAGCAGTCTACTATATTGGGCAACTTGCAATGACAAAATAATTGCATCAGTTGATATTTGTCGTGGCAATACCTGTCGAGACACTCATGTTGGCACGATTGGTTTAATGATCGACATCGATTTTAGAGGTGAAGGTATTGGCAAATTTTTATTAGATCATATTCTAAAAAAAGCGCGAGAAAATAATTTTAAGATTGTTATTTTAAGTGTTTTTTCTGATAACGTCAATGCTCTTTCTTTGTATAGGAAAATGGGTTTCAAACAATGGGGAAAATTACTCAGTGGTTTATACCGGCGAGGTAAATTTAGTGATTTGATTAAAATGTATAAAAACCTTTAGGAACTAAAATGACCAATAAACAAATTGGTAAAATTTTTGAAGAGATTTCTAAAATTCTAGAAGTTAAGGATCCACAAAAAAATCGTTTTCGCGTTTTAGCGTACCAAAAAGCGGCTCAGGCAATTGAAAATATGCCGGACGAGATTGTGGATATATACAAACGGAACGGTACGGAGGCAATAGAAAAAATTCCTGGGGTTGGTGAATCGATTTCTAAAAAGATCGAAGAAATTATTAAGACCGGTAAACTCCAATATTTAGAGGAACTAAAAAAGAAGCTGCCGGCAGGACAGATAGAGTTTTTAGAAATTCCAGGAATCGGTCCGAAAATGGCGGAGAAATTAATTCGCGAACTAAAGGCTAAAAATATTAAAGATCTAACTAAAAAGATAGACTCTGGTGAAGCTGATAAAATATTTAAGGAGAAAACTAGAGCAAATATTTTACGCGGTATTAAGCTTAAGGAAAGTTTGACAGGTCGGATGCTTATTAATGAAGCTCTTCCTATTGCTGAAGAATTAGTTCTAAAAATAAAAAGAATCGATGGGGTCAAAAAAGTTGATTATGTTGGTTCTTTAAGAAGAATGAAAGAAACAATTGGGGATATTGATATTGTTGCAACAGCTGATGATTCAAAGAAAGTTATTGATGAGTTTACTAAGTTTACGTCCGTGAGTCAAGTAATTTCTAAAGGAAATTTTAAATCTACTATCATTCATCAATCTGGTGTGCAAGTAGATTTAGAAATGGTGCCGGAAGAAGAATATGGCTCATTGCTCCAACATTTTACTGGCTCAAAAGAGCACAATGTTGCACTCCGAACTTATGCTCAAACACAATCCAAGAGCGTTTCCGAACATGGTATCAAATATCAAGAAAAAATAAATAAATTCAACGAGGAAAAAGATGTTTATAATTTTCTAGGTATGGCTTGGATTCCACCAGAATTAAGAGAAGATCGTGGCGAGATTAGATCGGCTCTTCAAAATAAGCTTCCCGAACTTATTGAATTAAAAGACATTCGTGGCGATCTTCATGTTCATTCAAAATGGTCTGATGGCAATATGATGATTGAAGAAATTGCTAAACTTGGTGAAGAACTAGGCTATGAATATATTGTTGTTTCTGATCATACAGTTGGTCTAGGTATTGCTCATGGGTTAAATGAGAAAGCGCTTGAAGAGAGACAAAAAGAGATCGATAAAGTACAGAAAAATCACAAGATAAAAATATTGTCGTCAGTTGAAGTAAATATCAAGGCTGATGCAACGCTAGATATTGAATCATGGATGCTAGAGAAAATGGATATAGTAACCGCTTCAGTTCACTCAAGCTTTCGTCAGGAAAAAGAGGTGATGACTAAAAGGATTATTAAGGCTATCGAAAATCCGCACATCGATGTTATTGGACATCCTTCGGGAAGAATTATTGGTGTCCGTGAACCATATGAAGTTGATTGGCCACGTATTTTTAAGGCTTGTGCTACCAATAATACTGCTTTAGAGATATCTTCATTTCCCAATAGGCTTGATCTTAGGGATTATCTTTGTAAGGAAGCGAAAAGCTATGGCGTAAAATTTGCTATTAATACCGACTCACATCTAGCAAATCATTTAGAGTTAATGCGTTTTGGTGTGGCTGTTGCTCGGCGCGGCTGGCTTGCTAAAAATGATATTATTAATACTAAAAATTTACAGGAATTAATAAATTGGATTAATGAAAAATAATTTTTCATCAAGTACTAAAAAATCCGCTTTTGGCGGATTTTTTAGTACTTTTTGTTATTTGATTACTAACCAGTCAGTACCGCGGTAGTAATTGCCTTTACCGTCATCGGCTTGCCAGTAAATTTTAGCTTTGTAGCCAGAATAAGTTTTGACATTAGTTGGGTTTTTTAAAGTAAGTGGAAACTTTTCAAACTTATCGGCTGGAATACCTTGCGTGCCGGTGGTTGATTTAAACCAGAAAGCATTGTAGCCTCTTCTTAAGCTGCTGCCATTCCATCTGACGACAGTTGACCATGGTCCATAACGATGAGTTCTGATTAATTTGTTGTGTCCTGGTCCAGCAATGGTCCATGTGGAAGGAATCCAAATTACAACATTCTTTAATTCTTTGCCGTAATTATTTTGGAGTTTAAAACTAACAACCGTATTTTGATTTCGGTCGATTTCTCCAATTATTGCACCGTTTACGGCTACAGCATTTGCTTTACCAAGGGTTCCAAAACCCAAAACAATAGCAGTTACAATCAAACCCGCCATGACTAATTTTTTCAAATTTGCCTCCCTTTTGAGTTAATTTATTTCTTATTATATTATAAAACATTATTAATCTTTGTCAAATTTGGATGGCGCTAAGTTGAAACAAAAGGCAAACTAAGCTAAGATAATATTAGGAGGACTATTGATAGAAATTGTTGGATTAACTAAACAATACGGATTAACGCGGGCCTTAGATAATATAAACCTTAAAATTGATAAGGGTGAGTTTATATCGTTGGTTGGTCCATCTGGGGCAGGAAAATCTACTTTAGTAAAGGTCCTAACATGCGAAGAAAAGCCAGATTCTGGTAAAATTTTTATTGCTGATCGTGATATTACTAAACTTAAACTTGAAGAGATGCCTTTCTATAGACGAAAAATCGGGATAGTTTTTCAGGATTTTAAATTATTGCCTCAAAAGACCGTTTGGGAAAATGTCGCTTTTGCTCTAGAGGTTTGTGAGGCACCAAGACAAGAGATTGAAGACAAAGTACCAAAGATTCTCGATTTAGTGGGAATGCTCAAGAGGAAAAATAACCTTCCGAATGAGTTGTCTGGTGGTGAAAGGCAAAGAGTTAGTATTGCACGATCGATGATTCACGGTCCCAAAATTCTTATTGCCGATGAGCCAACAGGTAATCTTGATCCAATCAATGCTTGGGAAATTGTAGATCTACTAATTAAGATAAATAATCTTGGTACAATTGTAATTCTAACAACTCACAATAAAGCCATTGTTGATAGAATTAAAAAAAGGGTCGTTGTGATGAGAGAAGGTAAAATTGTTTCAGATCGAGTTAAAGGAAGTTATGCAATTTAGGGGTTAACATGAATTTTGAAAGTTCGTATCGAATAATAAAATTAGGATTGACTAATTTCTGGCGCAATCGCTGGCTATCAACTGTGGCTACAATGATTATGGCCTTAACACTACTTGTTATTAGTACTTTTGCCATATTGATTTTAGCAGTTGATAAAACAACCGAATCGATTCGTTCGAAGATAGATATTAGTATTTATTTTAATGAGAGCGCTTCGGTTGAACAAATTGTGCAAATGCAAAAAATAATTGCATCTCGACCGGATACTAAAGAAGTAAAATACGTATCTAAAGATGAAGCGGCCGAAGACTTTAAAAAGCAATACGAAGGCAAAAAGGTGATTGATTATCTTAATCCAGAAAATAATCCTTTACCACGAAGCCTAGAAATAAAAGCAAATAATGCAGAAAGTTTAAAGGATATTGCTTCCTTTATTGGACAAGAAGAATTCAAACCCTTAATTGAGAATGTTAGCTATAAAGAAAAAAAGAAAGTGATTGAAAAATTAATTGCATTGACCTCATTTATTAAGGAAATTGGCTGGATTCTTTCGGGAGTTTTTGTAGTAATCTCAATCTTAGTAATTCTAAATACAATTAGACTGGCGATATTTGCCAGAAAAGATGAGATTGAAATTATGAGGCTAGTAGGTGCAGGCGCTAATTTTATTAAAATTCCTTTTGTTGTGGAGGGCATTTTATATGGTGTGCTGGCAGCCTTTTTTGCATTTTTGCTAATATGGTTGGGGATAGGCTTAATTGCAACAAGAACGCCAATAGAGTTGGGTTCTTATCTTGGCACGATTATGATGGGTTTTTTTAATAATCATGCTTTTGCTGTTATTGGCTTAGAATTAATTATCGGTATTATAATAGGAGTAGTTTGTAGCCTATTTAGTATTAGAAAACATATCAGGATTTAGAAATGAAAATTACTCTTAAAATTGTGGTTTTAATTTTTACAGTGCTATTAACCTTTTTTTCCTTGAGTCAAAATGTGTTGGCGCAAAACGATGTTAATCAGCTCAAAAGACAAACGGAACAAAAGCAAAAGGAAATTGAGGCTAATCAGAGGGCTGCCGAACAAAAGGCAAAGGAAGCTCTTGGTTTTAAGAATGAAGGTCAGCGATTGGCTGTTTTGATAGAATCCGCAGAAAGTTCAATAAAACAAACCGAAACAAATATTAGCCAAACGCAACAAGAACTAAAAGATTTGGCTAGTCAAATTGATCAAAAGCAAGCAGAACTTGAAGAACAAAAAGCGAACTTAGCACAAACAATCAGAGCGCTCTATGAGAATGGGACTCAATCAACGATCGAGGTGATTATTGGTTCGGAATCTATTTCGGACATTCTAAATAAGACTCAGTATTTGGAATCAATTAGTGAACAAATGGATCAAACTATTGCTAAAATTAATCTAATTAGAACTGAACTGGAAAACAAAAAAGCTGATCAAGAAAAAAAGAAGAATGATTTAGTAAATCTAAAGTCACAGCAAGAAGCTCAAAAGCGGGGATTAGATTCGCAGAAAAGCGAGAAAGATCGATTGATGAAAAATGCGAAAAATTCGCAAGCAGTATATGAAGCGAAAGTGGCTCAGGCCAAAAAGGCACTTGAAGAATTAAATAATAAAATTTCTCAGTTGCAACGCGGTCAAGGCCGAGCTAGTGGACCTTTTGTTAAAAAAGGCGATATTATTGGCTATGAAGGCAGTACAGGCTTCTCGACTGGTCCCCACCTTCATTTTACAGTGTATAAAGATGGAACCGCAGTTAATCCCCGCAATTATATTGGCGACTTTTTAAGATGGCCAATCGATAGCTTTAGAATTACCCAGGAATACGGGCCAGCTCAATGGGCTTCACCATGGTATAAATTTCATAATGGAATAGATTTTGCCTCATATGATGGTTATGGGGCGCCAATTAGGGCAGCAGCCGACGGCACTATAATTTGGCAGGCTTGGAATGGTGGCTACGGTAATTGTGTGATTATTGATCATGGTAATGGTTTCTGGACTTTGTATGGCCATATGATCGATTAGAAAGGAAAAACAATGACTAAACTGACTCTTGTTTTAATATATGTTCTAATTTTAATTCCATTTCTCATATATAATCTTTATGGTATTGGTAAAATTAGATCAATGAGGATGCCTGGTGATAAATCTGCCATTGCTAGTATTATTTACTTGACTTTCATTTTTTCAATTATTATTTATACTCTTTTAAAATTAATGAGTTAGAGAGAACAAAAACAATGAAGAAATACCGTTTGGATATTCCAGGGGTCGGGGAAGAAGACATTTTAATGATGACACGTAAACACTGGGCTTCTATGCTTGGAAATATTGTGATTGTTATATTAATGTTTGTAGCGCCGTTATTTTTGTATTTTCTTTTGAGCAGTTTAAATATTTTTTCCGAGATCCGATCCAGCTTTTTAGATGATATCGTTTTGTTGATTGGATCGGTCTATTATTTGGTTGCCGCAACTTTTGCTTTTTTACAGTGGATAAATTATTACTATGACTTTTCCTTTTTGACAGAGGATGAAGTAATTGATATTAGCCAAGAAGGTTTTTTTAACCGTCATATTACACAAATTGGTATTTTTCGAGTTCAAGACGTTTCAGGTCAAATAAAAGGCTTTGTGGCAACTCTCTTTGGTTTTGGTGACGTGATTGCTGAATCAGCGGGCGAACGGACACAAACATATATTATTGAGGATATTCCTAATCCGATGGAGGTTGCTGATCTTATAATTGAGTTGCATGACGGTCGTATTTCTAGTGATGGAGGCGTAGTTGATATCGGTGATATTGGGCGACTCCCAGGCCTAAAAAAAGTTTTAATGCATAGACACAAAGAGAAAAAGGATAAATTACCCCCAACCGAGGATTCTAATTGTGATGGCCCTATAGTGCCCGATTATAAAAATAACGAACAAACTGTTTCCAAAAACGAACTCGAAGCAGGTGGCGAAATAAGAATCGATAACTAACCATTAAAGGTGTATTTTTGAGTTTTTAGGTGTATAATGAATAGTTAGTAATTATAACATTTAAAAACTAATGATTATACTTAAAACAATTTTTATTATTTTTTTAGCTCTCTATTTAGTTTTCAATTATTTTCTTATTAAAAGAATAAATTCTCTTAGATTGCCTGGCGACAGATTGCAGAATGGTTTGATTGTTTATCTTTTAGTAATAATTGCTATTTCTCTCTTGGCTCTAATTCTAATATTCCTACCATAAAATCATAGATATCACATTTCTAAATGACAATAAGAACTTCGTTTCGCGGAATTTACTTCGTAAATATGGAAAGCAATTCTTGCTTTCGCGGAATTTACTTCGTAAATATGGAATGAACACAGTAATGCATTTATACAATGAGAGCTCTATATGACAAAACCAAAACTTAGTTTACCAATCAAGGAATCTGGTCAGCTGATTATTTTTGAAAGGCGCCATTGGATTTGGCTTTTCAATTTTTTTATCCTTTTAGCTTTGGGTACAATCATCCCGCTAGTAATTGGTTTAATTCTGGTGAGTATATTTCCTGGCGCGACCGTCGAGCTAGTAAAGGATATTTTGGTTATTTTGCTGACGTTTTATTATCTTTTATTAGCTTACTATGGCCTTGGAGAATGGGTAAAATATTATTATGAAGTCTTAATCTGCACTGATAAAAATTTGATTAAGGTTGGTCAGAAGGGCCTAACTAATCGTCAAATAAACGAAATTCCTCTAGAGGAAATTGCTAGCATCTCAGCGAAAATTAATGGTTTTTTGGCTTCTTTCTTTTTATATGGCGATATCACCATTGAAACTGTTGGTTTGAGTAAGGAAGTTTATAACTTTCGAATGATTTCTGATCCAATTAAAGTAGCTAATGTGATTTTAAGCAGCCATAACGAAATCGTCACTAAAGAAAAAAAGGGACAATCGCTCGAAGCGCCAGAACAGAGTTTACGTTCATCAAAAATCGTTACTGAACTTTTGGCGCATCAGGTAGAATCTGGCCCAATTACAAAAGAGCTTGTTAAGGTAGAACAGGAAGGCAAGGCAGCTAGTGAAGGTGGAACTCCTTCCGAACAAACCGAGGTTATTCGTAGCACTACTACTCAGGGCATAAAGGGTTCTCAACCTAGCGCTACTACTAGTCAAAAGAAGGGAAGGTCTGTAATGGAAATTATCCAAGAAGAAACCATTTTTCCGCCGCCAAAGCCACCGACTCAGCCGACAAGCCAAACATCGTCACAAAATCAGCCTAGAGATACTGGGCGCTCAATACCGCAAATATTTTTCGATTCTATTTTTGGTACAAATAAACCTAAAAAGAAGTAAATAATTAAGTCAAAAAGATAATATTTTTTTAAAAGGGGCTTGACAAATAATGTTCGAAAGAATTAAATCAACTTAACTGATTAATTCAATTTGGAGCATTTTGATTTTATCCAATCGCCTAACTAAAATTGGTCAAACAAGTCCAGAGTTCAAGGTCCTGGTAAAAATTTTATTATTTTTACCTGTTTTATTTTTAATAATGACTTCTTCTCCTGTAAAAGCGTTATCCGATATTCCACATCCGATTATTAATGAGGTGATGGCTAATCCAAAAGACAGTGATACTGGTAATGAGTGGCTAGAAATTGCAAATTTTGAGTCATCTCTATTGGACATTAAAGATTGGCAGATTTCTTTTTTTAATGATCCGACGAGCACTACGCCTATTAAAACAATCATAATAAGTTCAGCGTCAATTCCAGTTAATGGTTACTTGGTTGTTGGATCAACTGAGGAGAATGCTCCTTGTGCAAGTTGCAATTTTTATGCTGCCGGTAGTTTTAATATTACTAATTCAAAAGGAAAAGTTGTTCTTTCTGACCCGACCAACGCTTATCAAAACGTATTTTCATGGTCAAAAGATATTGGTGACGGATTCTCGATGGAAAAAATCGGTCCTCCAAAAGATCCAAGTTATGAAGAATGGCAAAAAAGTTATGAGGCTGGGGGTACACCTGGTAAAAAGAATTCCAGTGCTGATATTTTGCCTCCGCCAGTATCAATCGGAGTAAATCCGACCAACGGAGCTTTGGTTGAAGACAATTCTTTAATCGAATTTAGTTGGACCAACACAAGTTTACAAAAGTTAACTTATAATCTCATTATTTCTCAGAATTCTAATCTTACTGATCCAGTTATTGATGAAAATGTTGCGACCAATAAATTTTTAGTGGAAGATTTAGCATGGGGTCAATATTATTGGAAAGTGGTTGCCTCAAATGGTATTTTAGAGACCTCATCATTGGTTTATAATTTCTCGCTGGTCCAGCCGTACTATTCGGATCAGATAATTATTAATGAGATTATGCCTGATCCAAAAGGTGATGAAATAGGTGGAGAGTGGTTTGAATTGTATAATCAATCAGACGAAATCGTTAATCTTAAGGGTTGGTTAATCACTGACCTTAAAGGTACAGCTCATCAATTTAAAATAAGTAAAGATTTAAATATCGGTCCGTTGAGTTATTTAATTTTTTATCGTAAGGAAACAGGTATAACCTTTAATAATGATCAGGACGGTTTAAAACTCTCTTGGCCGAGTGGTGAAGTTTTATTTGAAACACCAATATTTAAAAACGGTAATGAGGGGTGGAGCTATATTAAGAAACCAAATGGAAAGTGGGATTGGTCAACTAAACCAACTCCTAAATCAAAAAATATTATTGCTTATCCTGTGCCAGATGACGCGGTAGGCGGTGAAGAAGACAAGCCGATTATAATAAATACTGTCCCTATTGAGATAAAAACCGGCGAAGTTGAGAATTATGAAAACAAACTTGTTAAGATTACAGCGGAAGTAATGGCTAAAAGTGGCAATGCGATTTATTTAGATGATGGTACCGGTGAGGTTAAAGCTTATATCCAGGCTAAAGCAAAGATTAAAAAACCATCTATTACCAAAGGAGATATTTTTGAGATTTGTGGTATTGTTAATTACTATCGGGGCGATTGGCGGATTCTTCCCCGTTTTCAGGATGACCTCAAATTAGTAAAATCAATTAAAGAAGTTGAGCTTGAAGAAGAACAAGACTTGCAAAAGGAGGCCTCGGCTTCGTCAGCTAAAAAAGTAAAAGAAAAACCAGAGCCAACTAGTATAAAGGCGCCAAATATTGAAATATTACCAAAAGTTGAAGCAGCAGAATCCTTTAATAATGTTGGTGATTTTTCTAGTCTAGTCGCCGTGGATGAATTATCTAAACAGAAAGCTGAAATTAAACTATGGCTACAGCTTACCAAATCACTGACTGGACTTTCCTTGATATTTTTGATATTATTAATTATTAAGGTAGTTAGATTAAGAAGAGTAAATACGATCGGTGGTAAATTTGGCGATGATTATACCTGACAAAGATAATATAATAATATCTAAAAGTCCAAAAGAAACATTGGCTTTAGCTCAAAAAATTAGTCGTAAATTAGAAGGCGGAGAAGTAATTGCTTTAAATGGCGAACTTGGTAGCGGCAAAACCACTTTTATTAAAGGTCTAGCCAAGTCATCAGCTGTTAAGGAAGAAATAACTTCTCCAACTTTTGTTGTTTTAAAAAGTTATCAGGGAAAAATTAAAGATAAAGAAATAGTCTTGGTTCATATTGATGCTTATAGGATAAATAATATAGACGATATTAAATCTGTTGGTATTGAAGATTACCTTGAGAGAAATGATGTGGTTATGGTTGTAGAATGGGCGGAACGAATCAAAGAGATATTGCCGGCCGATCTTTATCAAATAAATTTTAAGTTTATCGATGAGAATACTAGAGAAATTAGTTATGATTTTAATAATTGATACCACTAAAAGAAGCGAACTGCTGCTTGGCCTAATAAATGACAAGGTTGAGAAGTGGAAAAAGCTTGAAACCACGCGTCAGAGTAAAGAAATTCTCTCGGTGATTAATAGTCTTATTAAAGAAAGTGATTCCACTTTAAATGATCTTAAGGCGGTTTTTGTAAATCGTGGCCCTGGTTCATATACTGGTCTGCGAGTAGGCATTGCAGTTGCCAATACTCTAGCATGGGCACTTAATATCCAGACGATTGGTTACTTGGATGAAAAGATGCAAGAGGCTTTAGATAAATTTAAAACTAAACCAGAATTAAAGTTTCAAGGCATTGCTAAACCATACTATGACCGCCAAATTGATTAAATCTTTTTTTGACTCAATAAAGTTTCAAATTTAAGTCGAAATTGCTATAATAATAGTAGACATGGTTCTAATTTTTAAGGTTTCTATTAAAGGACTTAATGAAAACAAATATAAAAACAAAACCAAAAAAACTAAATATCTTTAAGACTATTGTTTTGGGATTAATTATAATCTTATTGGGACTTGTAGCCTGGATTGGTTACACGGCCATTAAATCGGCCAAGGAAGTAACAAATGATGCTGGTGGAGGCAACTCAATCTTTTCTTTACTAAGAAAAGAACTTGCTCCCGTTAAGGGTCAGGCAGAAGGTAGAACAAACATCCTTTTACTGGGGATGGGCGGGAAAAGCCATCCTGGTGGTGGTTTGACCGATACCATTATTGTATTATCGATTAACTGGAAAACGAAAAAATTAGCAATGATTTCGGTGCCGCGTGATCTTTGGGTTAAAATACCAAGCTATGGTTATTCAAAACTTAATGCCGCTTATTATTATTCTGAGCAGAATAGTAAAGTTACTGGCGGCGGTGGTAAAGCAACCTCGGAAGTGATAAATAAGGTTCTAGGTATTCCGATTCATTACTATGTAACAATCGATTTTGATGGCTTTAAAAAGATTATCGACTCAATCGGTGGTGTGGATGTTTATGTTTCCAAAGCGATTAATGACCCGTTTTATCCGGCTGCTGATATGATACGATATGACCCTTTTAAAATTGCAGTTGGTCAACATCATATGAATGGCGAGATCGCTTTAAAATATGCTAGGTCAAGGGAAACGACATCTGACTTTGATCGTTCAAGACGCCAAGAAGAAATCTTGCTGGCGACTAAGAATAAAATTCTATCTTTAAATACGTTAGCCAACCCCAAGAAAGTTGCAGATCTTTTGGGGGCTATTGGCGATCATCTTAGAACAAGCTTGTCGATAGCGGAAATTAAAACAGTTTTTGAAGCAATTAATGGCTTAGATACCGAACACATTATTAATAAAGTTTTTGATACCGCACCTGGAAGTCCTTTGCAATCAGCTCAGGAAGAAGGTAAAGGATATTACATTTTGCCAAGAAAAGGCTTTGAAAACTATACCGACCTTCATAAAATCGCTCAAAATATTTTTGATTTACCTAATGCCCCCTCGGCAGCGGTCAAGTTGGAGATATATAATGGGACCGATCAGACTGGCGCGGCAACCAAACTCGCTAATCAGTTAAAAAAATATGGTTATCAAATAGTTAAGGCTGAGAATGCTGTTAAAGATTATCCTCAGTCAATCATATATAATTGCGGTGGTTCAAAAACGCAAGCTGCCACGTCTGAGATAGCTTCAATAATCAAAGCAAAGCAGGAGGATAAGGTAGACTGTGGTCTGGGTGATATTCAACTAATAATTGGCGAAAACAGTTTGTAAAATGAAACTAAGTAAATTTTTTACGCTTGAAAAAATTTTGTTGACAGTCATTGTCGCCTTGACAATAGTGGGTTTTTGGTATTTTGAACCCTCATTATTTCTTAGATGGGTGGTTGTTTTAGTTATTATCTTTGGCTTGTTGGGTGCTTTTTTTAGTAAAAAAGAAATATCCGTGCCGATGAGTCGGCGTGAACCTTTAGTCCTTTTTAGTCTCTACCTAGGTATTTATGTTTTTTACAACTTGCTTTATGGGCTAGCCATTCCCTTATATATTGTGATGCTTTTAATTCTTATTTTTGCATGGGCGTTGATCTTTATTCTTTTAAGCCTTGATCAAATCAATGAACTTGTTAAAAAAGAAATCTTTCAGTTCTATATTGTTCTGATGGGATTAGCAGTTTTAGAGATTTTCTTGGCTTTGTCGTTTTGGCCAATTGATCCAAAAATTAAGAGCTTAATTATTGTGTTGGTTTTTTATCTTATTAATAGTTTCGTTTACTTGTATGTTCATAATGTGTTAAAATTAAAGCGAATTATAGGTTACTTAGTAGTTAGTATGCTGATTTTAGGAATACTAATTGCGAATATGTTTTTTAGTTTAAATAGAGGTTAATAAGGAGTCAAATGAAAATTAGTTTAGACAAGATAAAGAATGGTTTAAAAAATAAAGCGTCTGATTTTATTCAAAGGATTAGGCCAAGAGCCGAGTTTCGATGGATTCTAACCTTTTCATTATGGTTAATCCTGATTGTCTATTTAATTGGGGGTGCTGTAGTTTCTTATGGGGTTTACAAGAAACATAGTAATTACAATTCTTTTGTGAAAATATATCCTTTACCCGCTGCTTTTGTTGGCGGTAGATTTGTTTGGGCTAATGATTATTATTGGCATTTAAAATATATCAATAACTATAGTGCAAGAACAACTCAGCAAGCTCCAGAAACAAATGCCTTCAAAAATCAGGTTCTTGAACGTTTAATTGATGATAAGATTATTGAGCTTCAAGCTCTTAAATATGGCGTTAAAGTTACAAACAAAGATTTGGATGAAGCTTATAGTCGAATTGTTCGTGATGCCAATAGTTCAATGGAGTTAAAAAAGGTTTTGGGAGATCTTTTTGGTATGAAAGAGTCGGATTTTAAGAAGGGTTTACTTCGCCCTTGGGTTTTAAGGGATAAGTTAAGAAATGAGGCGATTGCTCAAATTAAAGTAGTTCATATTTTAATGAAAGATGAGGGTAAAGCTAAAGAGGTGGCTGAAAAAGCTAAAAAAGGTGAAGATTTTACTGCTCTTGCTAAGCAATATTCTGAAGACGTAAAATCCCGCGACAATGGCGGTCAGATAGATTGGTTTGCTAAAGGTGAATTAATGGTTGGTGAAAAGAATAATATCGATTTTGAGAAAGCGGCCTTTGATGCAAAAAAAGGTGAAATTTACGGTCCAGTTAAAACCGAATTTGGTTTTGAAATTATTAAAGTTGTAGATAAAAAAGGAAAAGTTGAAGAAAACTTTAATGAGTGGATTACTAAAAAGAAAAAAGAAACTAAAGTCTGGCGGATGATTAAAAATTAGTAGTTAAAAGAGTTGAAATAATTAGTCTTCTGTGTTAAGATAAAAATACCGAAGATTGATTTTTAAATTGACTTTGGGGTTGTAGCTCAGTTGGTTAGTAGCGCCTCCCTGTCACGGAGGAGGTCGCGGGTTCGAGTCCCGTCAACCCCGCCAAGAAAAAACCCACTTGTACATTTTGTGTATAGGTGGGTTTTTTCTTTGTGATTTTAATTTTAGAAATAAACCTTCCAAGTTCTTCTTAAAATACCTTTAATTAACCTAACAAATCTGTTAAGATTAAGATATGGAAAATGAATTTAAGGCGAGAATCAAATACTTAGGTGATATCAAGCCATTCTTAAAGAACGTTTGTGCTGATTATGGTATTGGAAAATATATAGCTCACAAAGCGATTCTTTCTGGCTATGAGGATTTTAACCTCATAATTGAAACAGATGCCGGCAAATATTTTGCAAAGGTTTATGCTAACTTTAGATCTAATAAAGACTGTCTTAATCTTACGAATACTCTGGTAAAGATCGTTGAGTCAGGGGTTAATCATCCAAAACTAATCAAATCTCCTCAAGATTATTTATATATCAAACAATTTGATAAATATGAATTCAGATTAATTCTGATGGAATATATTGATGGTGTTAATTTTTTAGAAGGCAATCTAACACCTAATGAAGAAGAAAAACAGTTCTTAGTTAATCAGGCGGCACTTATCAATTCGGTCGATCTAAAGCCAGATTTCGTTTATGATAGCTGGGCGATAGTTAACTTTCTTAAAGAATATGAAAAATCAAAAAGTTGTTTAGATGGTGAAGTGTTAGAAAAGATTGAACTGCTTGTAGAAAAATTCAAAACATTAGACATCAAAGCACTACCACATTGCTTTGTACACGGTGATATTATCAAAACCAATGTTTTAAAAGACCAAAATGGTAAGCTTTATATTATCGATTTTTCGGTTTCCAATTTCTATCCAAGGATCGTGGAATTAGCGGTTTTACTTTGCAATATGCTTTTTGACGAAAGCAATCCGACCGGACAAGAAAATTACGAGTTGGCACTAAATGAATATCAAAAGAAAATCAAACTTACAGACTTAGAACTCGAAACACTGCCTTTATTTGTTAAGATTGCCCATGCAATGCACGTTATCCGCGGAACTTACGAGCGAGAAGTTAATAATAATCAATCAGGAGAAAATGCCTATTTTATCAATTTGGGTAAAGTTGGTCTTGGTATAAAAAAGGATTAGCATGAAAATTTATTTAATGAGACATGGCCAAACAACCGGTGATATTGAAGATAGATTTGGCGGTGATTACGAAGATCATTTAACTGAACTCGGCCAATCACAAGCAAAAGAATTGGCGGGAAAATTGAATGGCCTTGGTATTGAAAAGATTTTTTATAGCCCGAGAATTCGTGCAACTGAAACGGCAGAAATTGTTAACCAAGTTACCAGCTTTCCAATTGAAAAGATTGACAATTTAAGAGAACGAAATGCTTATGGTATTCTAACTGGAAAATTAAAATCCGAAGCCAAAGCAGAACGTCCCGATCTTATCGAGCAATTAAAAGATCCTAAAGCGACAATCGAAGGTGCTGAGCCATATGAAGAATTTAAACAAAGAGTACTCAATGTATTCGGTAAAGTAACCGAATCTTCTTTGAATACCGTCGGAATAATAACTCATGGTGGAGTGATCAGTTGCTTTTTAAGAGAAGTAATCGGTAGAGAACGAAAGAAACTCGATGATTGCGCGGTTATTGAGTTAAATTATAATGGCGGTAAGTACGAAATTATTAAATCTGAAGGATTGGAGTTAGAATGAACCCAGAGATTATAAAAATTATTGAAAATAATCCCATTGCAGTCGCCACAGTGGATAGTAATAATAAACCCAATGTTATTGCAGTGGCTTACGTTAAAGTTGTGGATGATAAAATTGTTATTACCGATAATTTTATGAAATCCACCGTTAAGAATTTAGAAGGCAATAACAGTATTTGTCTTGCTGTTTGGAATAGTGAATGGAATGGTTATAAAATTAGTGGTACAGCCGAATATCACACTGCTGGAAAATGGCGCGAATTTGTCCAAGAATTACCAGAGAATAAAGGTTTCGCTGCTAAAGGTGCGGTTGTAGTCAATATTGAAGAAATAAAAGAGCTAGGATAAAATGATCACTTTAAAAAAAGCAACAAAAAATGATTGGCAAATAATATTGGATTTTGAAAAAGCTGCTAATAGCCAAACTTTTCACGCTATGACCACCAAAAAAGAGATTCATGACTTTCTAGAAAATAATAAGGTTTTCTTTATTGGCTCCGAAAACAAAACAGTTGGTCTGATTGGCTATGAACCGAAACAAGACACAAATTACATTAGCGAGCTTATAATCGGGGCAGAATACCAGAATAAGGGTTTTGCTACCCAAGCAATAAAAGAGTTGGTGAAAACTTTGGGGGATAAGCCGTGTGAGCTTCATACCCATCCTGAAAATATATCGGCAATAATTGTTTATCTTAAGTCCGGTTTTAAAATAAAAGGCTGGCTCGATAATTACTATGGAGACGGTGAGCCAAGAATTCTACTTATTAAAGAATAGAATAGTTTACTAAGAAAGAACTTATGAAAAAAGAATATCAACAAGTAATCGATTACATGTTAACTGCCGGCAAAAGAATTAAAGAGAGAGCTGGTCAAATTGAAGATATTGGTGTTAAAAAACAATATCTAACCGAAGAAGATATTGCCATTGAAAGAGGATTTTCGGATCTTATTAGTAAATTCGATGGTGATCATCTGGTCTTTGCCGAAGAAGAAAACTTTGATTTTAAAGAATCGGATGATATTTGGGCAATTGATCCGATAAGCGCTACTTCGGCATTCATCGGTGGTTTACCACATTATTCAATTGTTTGTTCTCACTTGCATAAAGGCGAGGTTGTTTTTGCTGCTGTTTACGACCCATCAGTTGACGAACTTTTTACGGCCATTAAAGATAAAGGTGCTTCCCTAAATGGGAACAAAATTAGAGTTTCTAGCAGAGGTAAAAAACGCATATTATTTAATCTTTCTTATGAGTGGTTTAATAAGCCTGAAGCGAAAGATTTATGGAATAAAATCTATGACTTAAATGCTTACAGAAATTCAAATTCTTTTGCAGTTAATTATTGTTATGTTGCAGCTGGCCGCTATGACGGAATAATTGCTATTACAAAAGATTCTTTTCCTGAATTTGCTGGTAAATTAATTATCGAAGAGGCTGGCGGAATTTTTACAAACAAACGCAAAGATAAAAATATTAACCATGCTGATAGGATTTTTGTTGGCGGTGATGAATCTACATACGGCGAATTAATAGAATTGATAAACTAATACTGGAGGTTTATGAACAAAAAATATAAAAAGAATTTTTTAAAGGGAGTGTTGGCAAAAATTGATTTTTCAGTACCTATTCCTGATTTTGACACAGGTCTAAAAGCGGATTTTGTTAAAAAGATAATTAAATTATTTCCTTTAAAGGAATCAAATAAACTAATAGGTCAGGAATTACAGTTCGCAGTACATGGCGTGCAGACAAGAAATGTGGAAAAAATAGAATGGTTCTTTTATGGTAAAGATCGTGAAAAAAAGCTCTCAATTAATGAAAATTCAATGTTTGTCGAGTTTACGAAATACGAAACATATACAAAATTAAAAGAAGATTTTACGGTTGCTGTCGATGCTTTATATGATTCCTACCCAGAATTAGCAGTAAATCGTTTCGGACTAAGATATGTTAATAATATTGACCTAAGAGAGGAAAATCCTCTTGAATGGTTAAGGTTTTTAGATGCGAAGCTATTGAATAACCTTCAAATGCCCTTTAATATGGAATTTTTGTCTAGATTTTTTACTTCTTTGGATTTCAATTTTTCTAATATGAATTTGCGTTTTCAATATGGCAACCACAACCCAGATTATCCTGCTCCAATAAAGCGCAAATTATTCGTTTTAGATTTTGATGCTTACTTGCAAATTTATCATGAAAAAAAGGATATCTTCTGTAATCTAGATATCTTTCATTCCAAAATAGAAGAATACTTTGAGAGTTGTATTACTCAAGAATTTAGAGATTATTTAGATGAATAATAATATTTTTTACGAAGAGTATTTACCAGCTGAAACACGACCAACTGAGGGCATTTCTGAACAAAAGGATGAGAAAATTGAAGAGATCAATTTAATTATCTCTGAACCATTAGCAAAACCGAGAAGAAAGATTATTAAAGCGCAGGTAATATCAGAATGAAAGTAATAAAACCTGTTAAGATAAAAAATGGTAAGTGCAGCAGAATATCCCAGGGGGATATTCTTAGAAATGTCGAAATGATCGAATATGCCATTGAAAGAGGCGGGGAAATTGAAATATCTAGAATTGAATTTCCTTTGGTAATTGTTCTTAGTCAAGATTGTGATTTAAAGCAAGACTTTGATTATAGATGGGGAAGACCTCATAGAAACACCCAGGATAAATATCTTATATCAGTTTTGGTTGCGCCTTTATATAATGCCGAACATGTCTTTGGAGGTAATCATTTAAGCGAATTGAATCTAAAAATGCAAGATATTAATTCGGATAGCAAATCTGTCAAGGAAAAGATCAAAGATAATGAAATACCAAGATATCACTATGTCTTATTCCCAAATACTGTGCCTATAGTGCCATCAATAATCGATTTCAAACATTATTTTTCGGTTAACGTTGAACATCTAAAGAAAATAAAACAAACATCATTTGTTTGCAAAGCGTCAGAATTATATAGAGAGAGAATAAGCCAAAGATTCGCAGATTTTCTCTCAAGGATAGGACTCCCTTAAAAAAGACTTTAGTAAATATATAAACGTTGATTAGGTGATATGAATAAATATACTATTGAGCAAAAAATCAGAACAACTGCAGAAAATGCAGTAATGTCTGGCGAGAAACCAGCTTCTTTTATTTGTGAAGGTGTCGAGTTTTCGCATGAAGATTTTGATTACCAAGAAGGGTGGTTAAGTGATTTTTGGCTGGCAAAAACAACCATTGAGGAGGAAAATTTTAACAAAGCTTATGGTGTATTTATTAATAAACTAAACCGAATTATTCCTCGGATAGCTTTGATAAGCCAATGTTATGTAAATTTTATCAATGAATCATTTTTAATTACTAAAGAGGAAAGTGATAATGCTTTTTTCGGTTTATCAATCGATAGTAAGTATGTCGGCTTGATGTTTCAGGAAAATGAGCAAAAAATCCTAAATCAATTACTTGTGAATGATGTTCCCGAAAATTTTTATAAATATTGGAACGATGCTGTAAACACAACCGGATATTCTTCCAAATTACTGATAATGCTATCTGCTTTGGAAGCTATCTCTAAAAAAACAAATGGAAAGAAAGATTGGGACAAGCTAACAGAAATTCTTGGAGAAGAACTTAAAGACAAATTGTTTGAACGTAATAAGGGTTTACGAAACCGGCTAGTGCATGGAGAATATTTTAGTAAAGATGATGCTACTAATTTCGTCCAAGAAATTCACAAAGCGGTAATTAAATATTTCAATAAACAAAACGGGGACAATAAGATTAATGAAGATGTGGTCAGTCCTCAAAGAAGCTTTTTTGAAAACAAAGAGGGTGGGTTTTGGTTTATTAAGAAAATCGGCGATGCTAACATAGATCTGAAAAGTGTTGTTTCGGCTTTGGATACAAACAATAGCCCAAGTTTTAAGGGTGAGTTTGATTTTGATTGGGATAAAAACCTTTATAATACCTTTTAAGTAAGATATAATTAAGAAGGTCTAAGAAGAAGATGTTAGTTTTGGTATATAAATATGCCCTCTGTGATTTCTTATCGCGGTTCTAGCGTCCTCGACAGTTGACCGCCACTTAAATTGTGGAACTTTTAAAAGACCCAAAAAGTCTATATGGTTCAACACAAAAGCAAAATTAGCCGTTAGGGCTTTTTGTTTAAAAGAAAAACCACCGGCTTTAGCCGGTGTGTGCGTTTAAAGGCATCGCCGTACTAGGTTAAAATAAAATCACCAACCCTGGCTAGAGAGGAGGTGATTTCATATGTCAAATGGTAGATAGTATACAATTACTGATGGTCTAAAATACCAAAATAATAAGTAATTTCATCTCAACCTAGAACGGCTCACCCCCTGGGCCGTTTTAAAAGGCACACCTTACCTTGAAAAAGGATAATCCTCTAGTCACATCTCTACTTATCTTATCTAATTTCGAATAGCAATTTTTTAAAAAAGAGGCAAATCATTTGCCTCTAGTGAGTGTTTGTAAATCTCGTTGGTCAGCTTATGGCTCAGGACAGGCGTCTCCGGTGTAATACGGCCCTCCAGGGTAATCACCAATAAACATTTGAAATTCCACTATATCTCGCATATGCAAAACCTATCAACCAACCTACGAGGTTGGTCGGTTGTTAATCGAATACAAACTCTTGACGAACTCTCCTAAAAATGATAAAGTATTGTCAGTACTTAAAAGGAGGTACTTTTATGATTGTGGTAGGTAGTATAGTTAGATTTGAAGACAGCCGTCTTATCGGTGAAGACGGAAATGATGTTCCCCTAGGCGCTACCTTGAATTTCCTGAGAGGATTTATGATTCGTCAGACCATTGATGGTGGCGCGAGTGGTTACGGCTTTCCTCCAGAAAATTTTTGGATGACTAAGGTAGCTGAACAAAACGGACAGGTTGGCCTTCTGTTGCCGGAAGGTGATGAGGATTGGAAAACTCACGTCCAAAAAGGCGATGAAATAGTGGAAGAGACAGCCAAAATCCACCATGGTCCAGTTTTTGTACCTTTGGCTACGATTCGCTACTCATCAGTTGCTGAAGTTGTGGCACTACCTTAGAATAGTTTCAATCGTATTCAAAAATATTGGCGCTCGAAAATCATGTCGGGCGCTTTTTTTCTTACTTTTATATGACTTAATTTTCTTAAAGTTATAATCGTGGCTTGAACATTCTGGATAATCGACCGCCAATTACTAAAATGGTTATATAAAGATAGGCTTAAAATATTAACAAAATGTTGATGTTTTAAGCCTGTTTTTATATTAAGTGTTGATTTTAAAGAGAAATTAAGTTATAAATAGAGTATTCTCTTTGTGAGGTAAAATAAATGGATAATAAGCCGATTATTCTTTTTGTAAATGCTCACAATGCATTTGAGTCTTTAGAATATCTTCTACCCACGAAAATGCCAGATTTTCGTTTTATTTTCGCTTATACCATTGAAGAAGCGATGGAAAAGATTGGTTTGCATAAAATCGACGGCATGATAACACATATGCAACTTCCAGGACTTAACGAAGACTCAGATCTTCTTGGGATGATAGAGCGAGATCAGAATGCCGGGTATCAGACTTATCTTGTTGAAGACTTGATGAAGTCATATGGTGGGATCGATTTGACAAAAAAGATCATAGAGGAATTCCCGGAAAACGACCATCTTGTAAGTCAAGGTTTACTAAAGATTCCGACAATATATTTTACTGGTATGTCACCTGAAAAAGAGATTGAGACACGTTTGTTACATCTGCATTTGATGCTTAAATTTAAAATAATTTGGCTACCGGTGCCCTCGACCGAACTATTTGACTTAGTCAAACAATTTTTTAAAATCTATTTTCCACAATCCTCCTAGCGGGGGATTTTTATTTTAAATCAATTGCTTCTAACTTTGGAATCTTAATCTCTCCGACATGATTCCTTATTGCAGTTCTAACGTCCTCGACGATCGACCGCCAACACCACCAAATCGGTGGTAAATATCGCAAAAAAACAGACTTGAGATAATGGATCAATGACTTGATTGCGGAATTTCAGTATTCCGAAATATAAGAAATTGATATTTTGAGTCTGTTTTTTAGTTACCGTTGGATAATTTTATCTAGTAAGGTGTTGACAATCAGGTAGGATGTGATATAATTATCAGTTAAGTGCAATTTTATAAGTATTCCAAGGCAGTGGATTACTCGCTCTAAGTAAGTAATCTAGTACCTTGGGATCAGAAATTCATCAACCTATCTGATCTCTTCTATTCAATAAAGGGGGTTTCCTGTGGCCATTGAACTTAAGAAACATCCGGAAACGGAACAGGAGTATTGGGAGACAATCGAAGGTCTTGGTGGAATGTCTTGGAGACTCAACCACGATCTCGCTGATGGCCGGATTGATGATCCCAGTGGGAAAGTGAGTCAAGATATCACCGATCTGCAGACTCTTTTGGAAGCACTGGTCAGCGAGGTGTGCGAGAAGTTCGGAGTCATTCATCCCAAGGATTGCCCGCAAAGAAGTATGGAAGACATCATGAACGATGTTCCAATTCCACCAGCTCCAGAGGGAAAGAAGTATTACCGTGACTGGTACAATGAGCAGAAGCAGCTTTCCTATAGTAGAGAATACGAGGGCATGATCTGCTCGGCCTGCCCGTTCAGCGAAGGACTGGAACACATGATGGCGCTTGGCGGTCAGGTACCCTGCGGCAAATTCAGTGGGATGCTTTACCGACTCGATGCACCGCATCTTTGCGGAATGGTAACCTGGCATAATGGCTGGACGAAGGAACATCTCTACAATCAGATCCAAAGTGAGTATGGTGATCAAGCTCTGCAACGTTTCCAGACCAAGGAACAGGCACTTCAAAACCAGTCGCAAACTGAACCTTCCGTGTAAAATTAGCATAACGAACATTGTGAGTTTTGCTCACCGTAAATTCGTCCGAAATGACGAATAGCCGCGTACGATAACCGCGGTTTTATAATATCTGCAAATGGAACGATAGTTTTGGAATTTTGATCTCTCCTTTATGATTTATTATCGCAGTTCTAACGTCCTCGATGGTCCGCTACCACCATTACCGAATTGATGGTAATTAAACATAAAAACAAGTTTTAAATATTAACAAAATGTTGATGTTTGGAGTCTGGTTTTAAATAAATCTCTTGATTAAATACTTTTTATCTGATAGGATCTTGTAGAAGGAGGGAGTACCTATGCAATCGATTGTGAAAACTCTCGCCGAAAAAGTGATACGTGAAGCCGTAGCAGTCGCGATAAAGGTTGTGCAAAATCGGGATACTGCAGAAGATATTGCAAGTGAAGCAATTTTTCGCCTTTTAAGCATGGAAGCTCAATTAATTGCACGAAAGATGGATGAAGAGGAAATTAGGAAATATTTTTTTGCTATTCTAAAAAATTGCTGCTTTGATTATTTAAACAGCAAAAAGAGAAAACCTGAAGAGGAATTAGCTGAATCTCCATATCAGGAAGAAGGTTATGGGCAGGTTGAGAAGATCGATATTGAAAGTGTTCTAGAAAAAATTGATGATGGTACTAGAATCTGCCTGTTATTGGTGGGCATGGGCTATGATTATACTGCAATTGCAGATCAGTTTGGAGTCCAGCCGACAGCAATTGCTCGGAGGGTTTTTCTTGCGAGAAGAAAGCTAAAATCGCTTGGATTGAATTCTAAAAATAGTCATTTTGTCCTTGACGGGATAACTGAACTAAATATTCCAAAGCAGGCTGAAGATTGGCTTAGCACCTATGATTTTGCTAAACTAACCAAAAGAGACCATAGAACTGTTAAAAACAAAATTAATCAGGTTGTGGCGAAATATCAAATCAAAAGCGAGCGTCGCAGGACAAGAAATGGACATACAACTGATTATTGGCCGCCGGTTCTTTTAGATTATCTTGTAATTGAAGTTCTGCGCTATCAGGATAGCGGTGATTGGCTAACACTCCCAATGATTGCTAAAAATATTAGGCAAGGTAGATATTGGACCGAAACTCAACTAATAGAGAACGGAATAAATTTTGAGCTCAGGCGAACTCCAAAAGGACGTATCTATCCTCATTATCATCCTTCTGTTCTAGTAGAATTTAGGCAACTATCAAATGGAAGAATGCCGGCTGGTGAATCTGTAACGGCTAAAGCCATTGAAAAAGAATTGGGCTGGAATAAGTTTATGGTTAAAAAAAGACTAGTTCAGATCGCTGCAGTGGCAATGTTGAAATCTGATTCTCATGGCGTAACAAGAGATCACTATGATCGTTCAGTTATTGACCAACTTCGCGCTATGCCAGTTTTGCCAGACAAGGGCAATTGGCTTAATAAAAAAGACATTAGTAGACGTGGATATGATTATCGGACAATTAATAATCGATTGGAAACGATTAATATTCCGTCTGAGTGGCGTCGTGAATCTATTGGTGGTCGAGAATGTATTTGTTATCCGCCAGAAATTATCGAACATTTTCCTTAGCCCTGGCCTTTAAAAGGCTGGGGCTAGTTTTATTAAAAGAGTTAATAAATTTGTTTTACCTTTGGCATCCTAATTCTTCACTCAAAATTCATAATCGTAGTTCGAACATTTTCAACGATCGGCCAGCAATTTCCCGAAAAGGAATATAAAACAGGCTTAGAATATTAACAAAATGTTGACATTATTTGGCCTGTTTTTTAAAAAAAAGACGAAATGACTCGTCTTTGGATGAAAGTTAGACTAAATTAATCCAATTTAATCCTTTAAATTTTCAATTATTTCTCGATATTTATCTTTCCATTTGCCCTCTGTCGAATCTTCGCTAATAAACTTAGAAAAGTCTATTTTTTCCGACGTACCATCAAGTTTTATATCCTTCTGATCTCCAACGAATATATCTCCCGTTAAACTGAGAATCTCATATATTTTTTCAGAAAAAGCGGCAATATATGGATCCAGATCCTCTGTTTTTTCGAAAGGGCCAATGGATAGAAAATCTATTTGTAGAAGATCAAACACGCTCATGATATTAGAAAGCTCTTCACTGATCGCCTTGGCGCCATAGCATTTATGTCCATCGTCATCATCCTGCAAATAAGCAGAGATATGTTGTTCGGATGTTAATGTTGATAAATCTTTCAGTAAAAAATCGTTTAAAATATCAAAGATTTCTTTACGGTGATCGGCGATCGGTATCTGGACCATCGGAATTGAAAAATAATACCACATGGTTGCCCTCCTAAAAGTTAAGGTTCGATGAGATTATTATACTGGTTTTTTCATTAAAAATCAAGATTTTAAATAGCATATTTTCTTAATGCTAGTTTTCGGATTGTATTTGACAAAATTTATAATTTATTTATAATTAAATTAACCACTACCTATGGTGGAGGTATGATAATGAAAGGAAATTCAATGGACTTAGAACGTCAAAAAACCTTAATTAACTTTAAGAAGGCTAAAAGCCATACCGAAAAAATCATTCAGATGATTGAGAGCGGCGATTATTGCATTGATATTATGCAACAAAATTTAGCGGTAATCGGGCTTTTAAAATCAGCTCATCAAATGCTTTTAGAGGGACATTTAAATACTTGTTTTAGAAAAGCTCTAGAATCGAGTAATAATGAAAAAAGAAAACAGGAGATGATTAAGGAAATTCTAAAGGTTACAAAAATTGCTAATAAATAGTCTATATGTATTAACAATAAAAGTACTCAAATAAAGAGGGCTAGATATCTATGAATAAAACCATTGTCCCGATCAAGGGAATGCATTGTCGTTCATGTGAGCTATTAATAGAAGAAAAATTAAACGAAATAAGAGAGGTAAAAAAAGTCAAAGTTAGCTGGAAGAAAAAGCAAGCTGAGATTTTTTCCGATCAACCTTTAAATACAGAATTACTGGAGCAGGCTATAGTAAATGCGGGCTATGAAGTTGGTAAAGAAGAAAAACAATGGATAAGTAATGATCCTAATCAGTGGAAAGATTTGATATATGCAGGCATTGTTTTGTTTGTGCTCTACATAGTTGCTAAAAATAGCGGATTAGACAGTTTAAATTTTGCCTCTTCTAATAAACCTTCAAGTTTATTGGTTGTTCTTGTTGTAGGATTAACTGCTGGTATTTCAACCTGTATGGCACTAGTTGGGGGATTAATTCTGGGAATCTCAGCCCGTCATGCTGAAAAACATCCAGAAGCAACAACGGCTCAAAAATTTAGGCCGCATCTTTTCTTTAATATTGGACGAATTAGTTCCTATTTTATATTGGGTGGTCTTATTGGTATGATTGGCAAATCTTTTCAACTCTCGGGAACAGCTTTGGGAGCACTTACTATTACAGTAGGACTCGTTATGCTCGTGCTTGGCCTTCAATTAGTAGAGGTTTTTCCAAAACTTTCAAGTGGAGGACTAACTTTGCCGCCAAGTTTAGCTAAATTTTTCGGGATTAAAAAATATCATGATAAGGAATACAGTCATACGAATTCAATTGTAATAGGTGCTTTGACCTTTTTTCTGCCTTGCGGCTTTACTCAAGCTATGCAGCTTTATGCTATGAGTACTGGTAGTTTCTTGTCTGGAGCACTTATTATGAGTGCTTTTGCTCTTGGTACCGCACCTGGTCTTCTTGGTGTTGGAGGATTGACTTCTTTGCTAAAAGGCGTTTTTGCTCAAAAGTTTTTTAAGTTTGTTGGACTTTTAGTCGCAATCTTAGCTATTTTCAACCTTGGTAACGGTTTTAAATTAGTAAATAGTAAATTACAAATCAAAATTCCCATCAAAGAAGTTAGCAAATCAAAATCTTTAAAAGAGAATCAGAATGTCCAAATCATCGATGGAGTTCAAATTGCAAAATTAACCCAAAATAATAATGGTTACCAACCATCAAGGTTAGAAATTCAAAGCGGCATACCAACAAAGTTAATTATCAATTCTACTAATCCCTATTCGTGTGCTGGTAGTATTTATATGCCCAAACTTAGTATTGATACTCGACTTAAAAGCGGCGAAAATGTTTTTGAATTTAAATCAATCCCATCGGGAGTTATTGGCTATAGTTGCCAAATGGGGATGTATTCCGGTCAAATAATTGTTAAATAGGAGAAAATATGAAAATAATAAAAATATCTTTGGCGCTTTCAGGAATGCACTGCGCTTCCTGTGCTACTATAATTGAGCATTCAATTAAGAAAATGCCTGGAGTAAAAGAGATAAATGTCAATTTTGCCGCTGAGAAAGCGATTATAGTATTTGACGAAGATTCCGTTTCTTTAGCTGAGCTTATCGGAGCAGTTAAGAAGGCTGGTTATAAAGCTGAAGTTATTGATGAAAAAGATATAAATTTTGAGAGGAATAAGAGGGAGCGAGAAATATCCAGCTATTGGAAAAAGTTTATATGGAGCTTAATTTTAAGCGCCCCAATGCTTTATTTCATGTTCTTAGACTTCTTTAAATGGCTCCCGGGCGCTTCATCTTTCCCGCCATATTTTGGCATTGTTTCCTTAATTTTAGCTACACCAGTCCAATTTATTGTCGGCGCTGGTTTTTATAAAGGTATGTGGTCAAGTCTTAAAATGAAGACTTTTAATATGGATAGTTTAATTGCAATTGGCACTTCGACAGCCTACTTATACAGTCTATTTAATTTTATCGCTTATTTTATCAATAATGGCTCCATACTGGGTATCGGCGGTAAAATCCCCGATCTTTATTTTGAAACAGCTGCCTTCCTGATTACCTTTGTTTTGCTTGGTAAGTGGTTAGAGATGCGTGCTAAAGGTAAAACTTCAGACGCAATTAAGAAATTAATGGGGCTTCAAGCAAAAACCGCTAGAGTTATCAGAAATGGTGTGACTCAAGATATTCCAATTGATCAAGTGGTTGCCGGTGATACAATTATGGTTCGTCCGGGTGAGAAGATTCCTGTTGATGGAAAAATTGTCAAAGGATCATCAGCTATTGATGAATCAATGATCACTGGTGAAAGTATTCCAGTTGAAAAAAATATTGGCGATAAGGTAATTGGTGCAACTATTAATAAAACTGGTGGTTTTGAATTTGTTGCCGAAAAAGTTGGCAATGAAACAACTTTGGCTCAAATCATTCGTTTAATCGAAGAAGCACAGGGCTCAAAAGCGCCAATTCAAGCCTTTGCCGATAGGATTTCTTCTTGGTTTGTACCGGCAGTCATCGGTATTGCCATTCTAACATTTATTGTCTGGTTCTTTGGATTTAACGCGGGGCTTTCTTTCTCACTCATGGCATTTACAGCTGTGATTGTGATTGCTTGTCCTTGCGCCTTGGGACTTGCTACCCCGACAGCGATTATGGTTGGAACAGGTAAAGGGGCTGAGCATGGCATTTTAATTAAAGGCGGAGAACCGCTTGAGGCAGCGAATTACATTAATACGATTATTTTTGATAAAACCGGTACCTTAACCAAGGGTAAACCTCAGGTTACAGATGTTTTGGGGTTTAGTAAAGCTGATGAGGATGTAATAATGCAGATTGCCGCTTCACTTGAAAAATCATCCGAGCATCCATTAGCTGAGGCAATTTACAATTATGCTCAGGAAGAAGGAATCGAGTTTTCAGAGGTATCCGATTTTAAAGCTATCCCTGGTCATGGCGTTGAGGGAGAAGTTGAGAACAAAAAGTATTTTTTTGGCAATCGAAAATTAATGACTGATATTGTTGGTCTGCCGATAAACTTGATTGATCGAAAGGTTGCCAGATTAGAAGAACAGGGCAAGACGGTTATGATCATCGCAACTAGTGAAGAGATCTTAGGAGTAGTAGCAGTTGCTGATACAGTTAAGGAGACGACTAAAGAGGCTATCGCTAAAATTAAGAACCTTGGCATTGAAATTTATATGATTACAGGTGATAACACGCGCACGGCCAATGCCATTGCTAGAGAAGTCGGTATTACCAATATTTTGGCCGAAGTCTTGCCTGAAGACAAAGCTAACGAAGTTAAAAAACTTCAGGACAAGGGTTTCAAAGTCGCCATGGTCGGAGATGGTATAAATGATGCTCCGGCACTTGTTCAAGCTAACTTAGGTATAGCTATGGGTTCTGGGACGGACGTAGCCATGGAAGCGGGCGGTATTGTCATTATCAAAAATGATCTTAACGATGTAGTTACTGCAATTCAGTTGGCCAAAGAGACATTTTCGAAAATAAAACAGAATATGTTTTTTGCCCTTTTCTATAATGTGATCGGAATTCCAATTGCCGCTCGCGTTTTTGTTGAATTTGGTTTAGTTTTAAAACCGGAATTGGCGGGCGTCGCAATGGCATTAAGCTCAATTTCTGTGGTTACAAATTCATTATTAATCCGACAATTTAGGCCTAATAAGAAAAATTATATTTCGATTATTGCGCCAATTATTATGATAATCGCTTTTGGTCTACTATTTTTTGAGTTTGCTCGTTTAAGTTCCAATATGAAAGATGACAAACAACCGGTTAAGAAAATAAACACTATAGATATCACATTTCTAAAACGCACTTAAAATTAAAATGTGAATCTTATAGAAAGCATTTATGCTTTCGCGGAATTTACTTCGTAAATATAGAGCGAACATGATAATGCATTTTTACAATGTGAGCTCTATACGTTATAGTTTTTGGATATTTATAATTAGTAAAACTTACAAGTTAGTTTTTTGAATCGCTCAAGGGGTTGAGCGATTCATTGTTTCACTGGGTATTGATATTTTATTAGTATTATGATACAATTCTTTATTGGTTATTCGAGAGGAGGAGAGAAAATGCCTGCTTTTACACAAGTTGAGATTGAGAAAATGCGCCAGCGCATTTATAATTATTGGCTTGATTTGCAAACCGAAGGAAATGAAGTTGCTTGCGAACGTTTTATGCAAGAAGGTTTGACCGAGCGTGAAGAAAAAGTCCTTGATTATATCAGTAATTACCATCGAGATTTAATTGCAGATTCAGCATCGTACGGTGAAATTGCCGACCAGATTCATAGAGATTTTATTGATGTCGAAGATGAATATAAAGTTCGCGGCAATACGCTTCATGAAAAAATCAAAATGATCTGTGCAATTAAAGAATTGATTCCATTGTTTGAAGTTGCTCGTGAGTCTCGCGATGGCGATGAAGAGGCTAAAAACTGCGACAACATTATTGCAGTTTTAACGCCCGCGACAGCTAAAATGATATTCTATGGTTTTATGTCCGACCAGAAGTTGTCAAATACGGTCGCCGTTGGTGTACTTGATCGCGTCATTCAAAGACTCAATTGCTCTGAACCGCGAAATGAAGAAGAATTTATTGAGGCGATTGAAGCAATTCGGGCCCAAGAGAATACATCCCCTGAGTAATATTACTCAGGTTTTTTTATTATTTAAACAATTATTTTATAATTGGTTAATTTGTGGTAAAATATTCTCTCAGCTAATTTTAAGCTTTATGGGAGAGAATATTGATATGAGAATACTTATTGTAGAAGACGATCATAAAATTGCCAGTGCCTTAAAGAAGGGACTGGAGCAGGAATTTTTTGCAGTTGATATGGCTTTTACTGGAGAAGATGGCCTTGGCTCGGCGCTGACCATAAAATACGACTTAATTGTGCTTGATCGAATGCTTCCCGGTTCAATTGATGGATTATCGATTTGTAGAACACTTCGAGAAAAAGAGATGCACACCCCAATTCTAATTCTAACCGCTAAAGATAAAACTGCTGATAAAATTGACGGTTTAAATGTTGGTGCTGATGATTATTTGGTGAAACCTTTTGCGTTTGAAGAGTTTTTGGCTAGAGTCAGAGCTTTATTGCGTCGGCCGTCAGAGACAATCCAGAACGTTTTGAGAGTTTCTGACTTAACTTTAAATACACTTAAGTTTGAAGTAACTCGTGGTGAGAAAGAAATTAGTTTAAGCAAAAAAGAATTCGCACTTTTAGAATATTTAATGCGAAATTCCGGTAGAATTGTAACAAAAGATACGATCATTAATCATGTTTGGGATTTTGATGCGGATATTCTGCCAAATACGGTCGAAGTTTATATTGGTTATTTAAGAAAGAAAATTGATAAGTATTTCCCAAAATCTCCTCTCATTCATACAATCAGAGGTTTTGGCTACAAAATCGGAGCGAATAAATGACTTTTAAAATTGCCCGTTTAAAACTAACTTCATGGTATCTGTTAATTGTAATGGCGATTAGTATTACCTTTAGCGTTGTTGTTTACAAAATTTCTTTAAGAGAAATTGGTACTTTCAATCATCGTCAATCAGTGGTTATTAGAAGTTTTCCTCAGTCAAAATTTATTATTCCATTCTTAGGGATAGAAGAATTTGAAAGGCTTAGAGAAGCTCAGTTAAATGATTTGAAAAAGGCGCTAGTGAAGAAACTTTTTTTAACAAATACAATCATATTGATTCTGGCGGGGATTTCAAGCTATTTTTTGGCACATAAAACTCTACAGCCAATTGAACAAGCAATGGATAATCAAAATAGGTTCACTAGCGATGCTTCTCATGAGCTTAGAACTCCTTTGGCGGCCATGAAGTTAGAGATAGAAGTTGCTCTAAGAGATAAAGAGCTTAATTTTAATGAGGCAAAAAAACTTTTAAAAAGCAATCTTGAAGAAGTTGAAAAGCTGGAAAATCTTTCGAATAGCTTATTAAAACTAGCTAGCTTTGAGAATCGTCAAGTGAAAAAGTCAGTTTTCTTTGAAGTTCAAAAAGCGGTAGATTCGGCTATTGATCGAATTAAAAAGTCGGCTAAATCCAAAAATATTTCAATAGAAAAAGAAATAAGTAATTTTAAGCTAAAAGGGGATGAGAGTAGTTTTACGGATTTGATAGTTTTGCTTTTGGATAATGCAATCAAGTATAGCGGCTCTGGAAGCGTAATATCGGTTGTAAGTCAAAAAGAAAAGAAAAATAGCTTGATAAAGATAATTGATCGGGGAATTGGCATTAAAAGAACCGATATCCCCTATATTTTTAATCGATTTTACTGTGCCGATCAATCAAGGTCAAAGGAAATATATACTGGCTATGGTTTAGGTTTGTCTATTGCTAAAAGAATTGTTGAAATTTTTAATGGTCAAATTCTGGTGGAAAGTAAAATTGGTGAAGGCTCAACTTTTATTATCAAGCTGCCATTGATTAGCTAATAGTTTCAGTGGATTCTCAGCTTTTTTAATTATACTTCTTGATGAAAGGAAAAAATGAAAAATAGAAAAGTTTTAGTGTTTGTAGTTCTGGCGATTGTGGTAGTTGGTGGTATTATTTTTTGGTTTCAGAAAAATAAAGTTAAAAGTCAACAGGTTGAATATGTGACCGAGCGGGCAATTAAAGGAACTTTAATCTCTTCGGTTAGTGCTTCTGGTGTTGTCTCAAGTTCTAATTATTCATCAATCAATACTAGTATAAGTGGAATAATCAAGGCGCTATATGTTAAAGATGGTGAAGAGGTAAAAATTGGCCAGAAACTCGCTGAGATAGATTTGGACCAGGACGGCTTGCAAACTCAAACTAAAGCTTATTCGAGCTTTTTGTCAGCTCAAAATGCAGTCGAAGAGGCTAAGATTAGTAAAATGAACCTTGAAAGCAGTTTAGCGCAAGCTAAGATTACTAAAACTTCGACTGAGCAATCAAGATTATCCTACCAGAAAGCTTTGGAAACTGCTCAGGCAAGTGTAAAAGCTGCTCAAATTGATTATCAAACTGCTAAAAATGAAAATCGTGGCTGGACTTACCTTGAGCAAAAGAGACTTTCTCTTCAGGCAGCGGAAAATGGTTTGAAACTCGCTGAGGGGCAATATAATTCTGTTGATGCTAATATCGCTAAAACGGAAATGGACCTTGAAGTTGCCAATGAAAAATTAGTAAATGCTGATAATGTAATTAAAAAAGCTCAAGTAGATTTGCAGGCTGCAATTATTACTTATAATCAATCAAAATCCACCATTACTGCGCCCATTACCGGAAAAATTAGCGGTCTAAATATTTTTGAAGGAATGACTATAAATTCACAAAGTTCCACAAGCGATTCAAGTTCCAATAATAATCAAAAACTTTTGACAATTTCTAATCAAAAAAATCCATTATTGAGTGTGAATATTTCGGAAAGCGACGTTTCAAAAATAAAGGTTGATCAGAAAGCCAATATTACAATTGATTCTTTGCCCGACAAAACTTTTACCGGTAAAGTTATTACGATTGATCGAACCGGCGTGGTGAGTTCGGGTGTAACAACTTATCCGGTAACAATCCAATTTGATACACTTGCTGATGATGTTTTGCCTAATATGTCGGCAAGTGCCAATATTATTATTGAGGTGAAAAATGATATTGTGAACGTTCCATCATCGGCCGTAAAACAATTAAATAATGAATATATTGTTCAAGTGATGATTAACGGTAAAGTTGAAGATAGAGTCGTAGAGGTCGGTTTAACTTCAGACACTAGCACAGAAATTAAAACAGGAATAAATGAATCAGAAGAGGTAATAACAAGCACCAAAAATAATAGTTCTTCAGTGAATAAGTCTTCTGGCAATAGCACATCGGTTTTTGGAGGATTAAAGATGAACGGTGGTAACGGTAATGCTGTCAGGATACAATCAAAATGATTAGGTTAACAAATATTTCCAAAATTTACCAGACAGGTGATATCGAAACAGTCGCTCTAAATAAAGTAAATCTAGAGATAATAAACGGCGATTTTGTAGCAATAATGGGCCCATCTGGTTCGGGAAAATCGACTATGATGCATATTTTGGGGTTATTAGATAATCCTACTAGTGGTAGTTACCAACTTGACGGTCGTGAAGTAGGGAACCTTAGTGAAGATGAACTAGCTCAAATTCGTAATAGAAAAATCGGGTTCGTCTTTCAATCATTTAATTTACTTGCTCGAACTAGTGCCTTGAAAAACGTGATGCTGCCAATGATGTACGCTGGTATACCAAAATCAGAAAGAGCTATTAAGGCTTCGGAACTTTTAAAACTAGTGGAACTAGGTGATAGAATGGACCACACTCCCAGTCAGTTATCTGGAGGTCAGCAGCAGAGAGTGGCGATTGCTCGTTCTCTTGCAATAGACCCAGTAATTATTTTAGCAGATGAGCCAACGGGTAATCTTGCAACAGCGCAAAGCCAAGAAATTATGGCTATTTTTCAAGATCTTAACCAACAAGGTAAAACAATTGTGATGATTACTCATGAGCCTGAAGTCGCCAAGTTTGCCAAACGCACCATTATTTTAAGAGATGGACAAATTATGGATGATAATATGAAAGGTAATACCAAGCATGTCTAGTTTTAATGAAATTTTAAGTTCAGCACTTGAGGCTTTAGGACTACAGAAAACTCGAACTGCTTTGGCGATTTTGGGAATTGTGATTGGAATCGGTGCTGTAATTGGGCTCGTTTCAATTGGTGAATCAGCAAAATTGGCGGTTGAAAATCAAGTTTCATCATTGGGATCAAATCTTTTAACAGTTTCGCCTAGTTCCCAATCATCTGGCGGAGTGCGTAGTGCAAATGCAGTGACTACATTAACTTTGGAAGACGCTGAAGCAATTAAAACTGATTCTTCAATTAATACGGTTTCGCGAGTTTCTCCGGAATTATCGCGTCGGACACAAATCCTAAATGGCAAAAATAATACCAACACCCAAGTCGTTGGGGCTGTTCCTGATTATTTGGCGATTCATAATTTAACTATTGAATCAGGTAATTTTATTAGTCAAAAAGATATTGATAATAACAACAAAGTAGCAGTTCTTGGTCCACAAGTCGTGTCTGATTTGTTCGGCGAGAATAATAATGTGATTGGCCAGAATATTAGAATAAACCGAATTTCTTTTAAAATAATTGGCATCACTACTGCAAAAGGAGGGAGTGGTTTTCAAAATCAGGATGATATGGTTTTTATTCCTTTGTCTACGGCGCAAAAATCAGTTTTCGGCTCTAAATCACTTTCCTCCATTGCGCTTGAGGCGAAAGATAAAAGTCAAATAGTTGAGGCTCAAGATCAGGTTGGTTATTTACTATTAAAACGTCATAAGCTAAATGATCCTACTCAGGCCGACTTTTCAATTATTTCGCAACAAGATATCACCAATATTGCTTCTCAAGTAACAGGAACACTGACCACTTTATTAACAGGAATTGCAGCAATTTCGCTCTTAGTTGGTGGAATTGGCATTATGAATATTATGCTTGTGACCGTAGCTGAAAGAACCCGTGAAATTGGGTTGCGTAAGGCTCTTGGTGCTAGGCGTAAAGTTATTACTGCTCAGTTTCTAACCGAAGCAACCGTTTTGACTCTAATTGGGGGAATTGTAGGAATGTTTCTGGGGGTAATTCTCTCTTATATTATTTCCAGATTAATGAATTATCCATTTACTATTTCTTCTAAGTCAATTATTTTGGCAATTAGTGTTTCCACCTTAATTGGAATAATTTTTGGCTGGTTTCCAGCTCAAAAGGCAGCCAAGCTTTCTCCGATTGAGGCTTTAAGGTATGAATAATTAAGATAAGAAAGGAAAAAATGAAAAACGAATCGAATGTAATGAAGAAAGAAATTAGTCTGATTTTAGCGATTATTATTGTTGTAGTTGTTGGTGCAGGTGCTTTTTATGGTGGGGCTGCTTTCCAAAGAACGAAAAACGTGAAAGCGCGAGGGAATTTTCAGATCGGCAATCGAATGGGGCAAGTTAAACAAAATGGGCAAAACCAATTAACTCCAATTAATGGTGAGGTTATTAGCCAAGATGACAAAAGTGTTACTGTAAAGCTTAATAATGGTAGTACAAGAAATATTATAATTTCCGATTCGACAACAATTTCAAAATCTGAGAATGGCGCTAAATTCGATATTAAAGATGGCGATCAAGTGATGGTTTTTGGCAAAGCTAATTCTGATGGTAGTTTAACTGCTTTGAATCTACAGATTAATCCAATCAAGAAATAAACTTAATAATATAGCTAAATAGGGTATAACATATCTAGAGTATTGGTAAAATAATTTTACTTAATCATATTAGAAAAGCAGTCCCTAAAGACTGCTTTTCTGTACTTAAAGTAGGTACTTTTTTAATTTCTTCTAATAATCTAGTTGATCTGATATTTTGGAATTAGAATTATTACCAGCTAATTTTATTATTGTGATAGAGCACAATAATTTGGTAAATAATTTATGATAAAATAAGAACATATTTAAATAGATCCAAGGAGAAAAGTGATAGAAAAAAATAAGGTTTTCATAACCATCTTGTTTGCATTTTTAGCATTGGGTAGTTTTGTTATCTATATTTCAATAATTAATACTGAAAGATCTAATATAATTGGGAATGATAGCTTATTTGGTAAAGATAAAACTATTGCTTCTACTGCATTACCATCGGTGACTCCGTTCGGAATGCGTAATCTTCCAGACCCATTATATGGCGTAAGTGTTGATGATGTGGCAGATGTTGGTAAGATTGTTGACTCTTCAAAGAATTTGTCAAAAATTTCGACTACTCGGATTGTTTTTGATGGGGGAATTCCCCCATCTTATTATAAAGATGCTATTAGTAAGATTCAGCCCGTTAGCTATATTATGGGAGAAATAATTGACTCATCGGAGCTTAAAGATACTTCAATTCAAGAATATCACAATCGTACTGCCAATTACCTTTCGGCATTTGGTGACAAAGTTGATCTTTGGGAGGTGGGTAATGAAGTAAATGGAAACTGGACTGGTCCATATCAAGATGTAAGTGCAAAAATCTACGATGCCTATAAGCAAGTTGAAATGGCCGGGAAAAGAAGTGGATTAACTCTTTGGTATAATGATCAATGTGGCAATGGCCAAGATGAACTTGACCCAATTGCTTTTTCCGAACAATTTGTTCCCCAAGATATGCGCAATGGTCTTGATTATGTATTAGTCAGTTATTACGAGACTGAGTGCAATAATATCCGTCCAACTCAAGAAACATTTACAACTTTTTATAACAAACTTCGAGAAATTTATCCTAATTCAAGACTAGGTTTTGGTGAAATCGGTTTTCCTGATCATGTAGGAGAAAATCTGGAGGAAGCTAAATCAATGATTGACTACTATTATGGCTTAAATATTTCAACTCCAGGGTATATTGGTGGATATTTTTGGTGGTATTACTATGAAGATATGCTTCCTTATACTGCTAAACCGCTTTGGACAACGCTTGATGAAGCGTTCAAAAAATACTAAAGTGTCTAAACAAAGAGTTGCAAAGCTAGTAACTATTTTTAAATAAATAATAAACTTGTAAAATAAGTAGCAATTTAAGTTTTTCAGGCTTGAAAAATATGGTTAAATAGGATATAATATAGTTGAAGTATTGGTAAATAACTTTACTTAACTATATCAGAAAAGCAGTCCTCAAAGGCTGCTTTTCTGTGCTTAAATATAAGGTAAAGGTCTTTAAAAATTCTTCTAAACCTGTTACTATTATATTGTGCGGGTATGGTTTAGTGGCAAAATACATCCTTCCCAAGGATGGGATACGGGTTCGATTCCCGTTACCCGCTCAGAGAATAATTTTGCATGCAGGATGGGATAAGGCATCATGCCTAAAGGCGATTCCCGTTACCCGCTTGGATTTCTTTATTTTGAGCCATCTTAGCTCAGTGGTAGAGCAACTCTTTCGAGATCCTGTGGAAATTTTGTCTCATGAGCCGATATAGCTCAGTTGGTAGAGCAGCACTTTCGTAAAGTGAAGGTCGCCAGTTCAATTCTGGCTATCGGCTCAAGTGACAAAATAAAAGAGTAGGTCCCGAGTTCAAATCTCGGAGATGGCTCTGAAAAATGAAAAAGTGAAGGTCGCCACGATTTTTTTAAAAAATCGGATAGCGTTCAATTCTGGTTATCGACTCCATCTTAATAAAAAATATTCATTTGGTAAGCAATGAAAAAAAATATAACTGCAGCTAAAAACCAAATTATTACTTTTATTTTTAACCCTTTTTGGAGATCTTGGGGTGTAGTAGTAATTTTGGCCTTATCACTAGCTTTAAATGGTCTAGTTTGGTATACTTACTACCAAGTTATCCATCATTCGTTGGGTTTTACCCCAATACTTTATTCGAGTGGTGTTTTGCTGCTCAATTTGTTTCTGGCCAATATTATTTACCGTAAAGAGCCTTTAGCTTCTTTTATTCTGATGGGGTTATCACTAATTATTCAAGCTTTTATTTATATCTTTATGCGGATCACTTTTTTAATGTCGGGGTTTTAACTGTAAAAGGATAAAATGAATAAAAATAAACTGTGGCGTTTTTTTGAAATTTTGCCAGGCTCACTAGTTTGGTTTTCTTTTGTTGCCCCAATAGTTCTTTCTTTTATCTTTCCGGCTGTTGTGGCTACTTATATTTTGATTTTTGATCTATATTGGCTTTATAAATCAATTTTGATTGGTTTTTATTTGATTTATGGTTATCGTAATTTAAAAAGGAATCGTAATATCGATTGGTTAAATAAACTAGAAACCATTTCCTTGAATGAGTCGAGTGTCAGAGATTGGAGTTCAATTTATCAGGTAATGATTTATCCAATGTATAAAGAGAGTTTCGAAACGCTTGATGCTTCAATTGAATCGGTGGCTAATTCAAAATTTCCGTTAGACCGAATTATTGTTGTGTTGGCAACAGAAGAGAGAGTAAAAGGTCATGCGCAAAAGATTGCCGCCGAACTTGCTGAAAAATACAATAAAAAGTTTTTCGCTTTTTTGGTGACAGAACATCCCGATGGAATTATTGGTGAAAACAAAGCTAAAGGTGCTAATGTCACTTGGGCGGCCAAAAGATTGAGAAAGTTTCTCGATACAAAAAATCTTGATTACGCTAAAGTAGTTGTCACTACGGCAGACGCTGATTCAAGAATTCATCCGCAATATTTGGCTTGCCTTACTTATAAATATGTAACTGTGCCAAATCCCGACCGTTCAAGCTTTCAGCCAATTCCACTTTATTCAAATAATATCTGGCATGCACCAGCACTTTCCCGGATTATTGCGTTTGGTAATTCATTTTGGCAAATGATTGAGGGTAGTCGCCCCTGGCGCTTGATTAACTTTGCTACCCACGCGATGAGTATGAAAACTTTAATCGACATTGACTACTGGGCGGTTGAAGTTGTTAATGAGGATTCGCGGCAGTTCTGGCGAGCATATTTTAAATATAACGGCGACTTTAATGTTGTGCCAATTTTTGTACCAATTTATATGGACGCGGTTTTAGCCGAAGGTTATTGGGAAACTCTTAAAAATCAGTACCTCCAAAAACAACGTTGGGCTTACGGGTGTGAACATTTTCCTTATGTGGTAACGGAATCGCTTAAAAACAATAAAATTTCCTTTTACGATAAATGGATTAGGGTTTACAGAATGTTTGAAGGAAATTTCAGTTGGGCAACAGCTTCAATTTATATTGCCGGTGTTGCATGGCTTCCAATTATTTTTGGGGCAGGCTTTAAGGATACGGTTTTGGGCGCAAATTTGATGTTCATAATTAGGAACTTAATGGTTTTAACTTGGATTGGTATTGTTATTTCAATTTATATTTCAATTTTATTATTACCTCCACGGCCGGCCAATTATCCCAAGCGCAAGTTTGTAGAAATGATTTTGCAATGGGTTCTTATGCCTATTCAAGCAATTTTCTTTTCCTCTTTTCCGGCAATTGATGCTCAAACAAGATTGATGTTAGGAAAATATTTAGGCTTTCGAGTTACGGATAAAAAAGCGGTCGTGACGCAACTTGAACCATTGATAGATTGATTTTTCTTATTAAATATGGTAATATAGAGAAGCTTAAAGATAATTTAAAAACAAAAATTTAAAATTTAAAAAAAATTAGTATTTTGTTCGGGGATTGGCTCAGCTGGTAGAGCGCCCGCTTTGGGAGCGGGAGGTCGTGAGTTCGAATCTCGCATCCCCGACCAAAATTCTCAATTTAAAAAAGTTTGACAAGCGGGCATAGCTCAATGGTAGAGCGCAAGTTTTCCAAACTTGACACGCGGGTCCGATTCCCGCTGCCCGCTCCAAGAAATAGTTTTTAATAGATAGGTTGTAGGGTTTAGACCCTTAGAAAATAATCACTAGACCCTAAACTCTAATTTAGCCCTAGTAGCTCAACGGATAGAGCAGCACCCTTCTAAGGTGAAGGTTAGAGGTTCGATTCCTCTCTAGGGCACCAGAAGATTAATATATATGGCGGCCATAGTTTAATGGTAAAACTGCAGTTTGTGGCACTGCTGTCAGCGGTCCGATTCCGCTTGGTCGCCCCAAAAAAACAGACTTTAATTTATTATTTATCTCAGAATGCAGAGGGACCCAATAATTTAGGCCTGTTTTTTTAAATGATCAAGTGTTAAAATTAGTTCATGGAAAAAGAGCGAGGCAGAAAATTTGAATTAGTCGGTGATTTCTCTATTGATGGGCTTGCAAAAAATCGTGAAGCGATCGATTTTTCGATAAAGGAATATCAAACGGCAGTGGACCTTGCTTATGAGGAACTAAATTTATTGCAACAAGAATTAGGGTTAAATTTTGAGATAAGTGTTAGTGGAAGTGTTCAAGACTTAGACAGACTAAGACTGGGCGTTTATGATATAAACTATAATTCTTTTTCTAATGTTTCAGAAAAAAAGTTAGCTGAGAGTACCTATCGTGAAAAAAGCGGCAGATTGCCATCGGATATCGATTTATTAATTTCCTTAGTCGATAAAAATCAAGAAGTAAATTATAAAACCATCCCAGAGAAATTCGACTCAATTTCGCGAAAAGTTTTTTATCAAACAGGTATTTTGGTGGAAATTACTTGGCGAGGTTTTGGAACGTACGAGAGAACTCCAATTAATAGCTTGTTGGATGGACAGCTTGCGCAAAGGCTGCATGAGTGCGCTGATAACGAGTAATAGCTTTTTTATTTTATTACCGAGAAGTTTTCTAATATTTGATGAACTAAATTCTTTGCCTGGTCGATATCATCAAGATTATTATACTGTTTATTAACTAAAACTGAGTACTCAATTTCTTCACCAGAAACAAGGTTGACGCGATAATAATCTTCGTAATAGCCGGTTGAAGCTAATTCTTTTTTAATTCCACTTACCTCATAGTCAATTTGGCCAATCATAATTTTTTCTCTCGGTGCATCTTGCCAGCCATTACCAAGATCGTTTCTTAAACAGGGAGTATTATCATCGATAAATTTTCCGGCAATAACAATAGTAGCGTTTTTAACTGTAATTTTAACGCAATTTGAAAGTTTTGCCGGCTGCTTTTGTTTTTCGGTTGTATCAGCATTTAAAATCGAAGTACCGGCCGGAGATCTAAATGAATATTTTTGCGCTGAGTTTTCAAATGTTTTCCAATCATTTGGTGCTTTTACAACAGGTTTAGTGACTTCAATAGCTGAAGTTTTTTGTTGATTTATAACCTTGCTTTTGGCAACTTTAATTTTATTTTGATAATAAAAACCGGCCCAAAATGCTAGCCCTATTAGTATAACTACTATAATGGAACCCAAGGCGAATTTGAATTTTTTTGATAAATTTATTTTCAATTATTTACCGATCTTTTGGTCATCAGGTTGGTCTTTGAGAATAATTCTGCAAGTTTTGTAAAATTTGGTCAATAAAAGGTAGGTTTGGAAATCTTGAGAGCAGAAAAGCTAAAAGTGCAATTAAAATTGCAAAGCCTATGGTGCTGCCGAGACTAAAAAGAATACCATTTAAAAAAGCTCTCCATCCCGACAAACGGATAATCTGTTTTTTTAGTAAGTCGTTTATGTCCTGTAAATTCTGATTGAGTTTTTTAATCTCTCGATCTTCCTCTGGATATTGATTCCAATAGTTGGCCATTTATCTCCTGTAATGCTATTATAGCATTTATTTTGATTTAATTTAAATTAGCAGAAAAATAAAAAATCGTTTAAAATTAATATATGAGCGGAATTACATTAGCCTTACTGGCCCAATTTATTATCGGTGTTTCAATCGTTATTGATAAAGCCTTTCTAAAGGAAAGGAAAAGCGGCAATGTCTTTGCCTACGTTTTTTGGATGGGTGTTTTTAATCTTGTAACGCTTCTGGTTTTGCCATTTGGTTTTATTGAGCCCAGTCTTAATGAAATTCTCCTTTCACTTTTTATTGGGGTAATGTTTGTGCTAGCTTTGGTCTTTTATTATACTGCCATTGAACGTGGAGAGATTTCTAATACCGCCGCTTTATTCGGCGGGATTGGTCCCCTGGCAACTCTTTTGGTAGGAAATGTTTTTTTTATTACTGCACTTACTTCGTCTGAAAAAATTGCTTTTGGTTTTATGACTATCGGCGGCCTTCTAATGTTTTTGACCGATAAAACCCGTTTTCGTCAGACAATTTTTTGGGTGGTTATGGCCTCACTTAGTTTTGCTTTTGTTAGTGTTTTTGAAAAGCATCTTTTTAATGGCACAAACTTTTTAACCGGTTTTGCAATGATTCGTTTTGGCGTATTTTTATCGTCGATGGCAATGTTACTTGTTCCTGTTTGGCGAAAACAAATTTTTACTCGTACTCTAGAAACATCCAAAAAAAGTCGTTGGTACTATCTCTTTAATCGTGCTCTGGCCGGGATTGGTTCGGTTTTAATATCTTACTCTATTAGTCTTGATCACCCAGCACTTATTAATGCAACTGAAGGATTTCGTTATGTCACTATTTTTATTTTAGCGATTTTTCTTAGTGTTTGGATTCCTCGACTATTGCGCGAAAACTTTTCCCGTTGGGTGGTTGTTGGAAAAACCGTGGCTGTTATTCTAATAATTTTAGGTAGTACATTGCTCATTTTTCAGCGTTATTATGAAAACCAGCCAGTACCAGAACCAGCTAAAATTTCTTGGGGCGTAACCTTTTCGCAAAAAATGAGTCAAGATTTGGGACTTAATTGGCGCAATAACTATTTGGCCATTTTAGATGAGCTTAAACCTTCAGGCTTAAGATTAGTGGCTTATTGGGATTTATTAGAACCTAAAGATGGTATTTACGAATTTAAGGATCTAGATTGGCAAATGGAGCAGGCTAAGAATCGAAATATTCCTGTTATTCTAACGATTGGGCAGAAAGTGCCGCGTTGGCCAGAATGTCATTACCCTGCGTGGCTTGATGTTGATAATCGCGAGACAAGGGAAAATGAACTGACTCAATATCTTGCCGCAATAGTTGGCCGCTATAAAAATTTTCCAAACTTGAAATATTGGCAAGTGGAGAATGAACCATACGTTATTTTTGGCAACTGTAAACCAGGTGTGACCAGATTCCTGGAAAAAGAAGTTACGTTTGTCCGTTCTCAGGACCAAATGCACCCAATTATTTTAACCGATGGCGGCGAATGGGGCGGTTGGTATCCGGTGGCAAGATTAGGTGATGCTTTTGGTACAACTCTTTACCGCAAGGTTAGTAATCGTATTTTTGGTGCAATGTCACTGTATTTTACCCCTGAATATTACTCATTTAAACGTGATATGGTTAAAAAAATGGTTGGCAAATCTGATCAGCCATTTCTAGTGATCGAAGCAGGGATGGAACCGTGGGGTCAAAAGCAAATTTATGAAATGAGTCCAGAGGAACAAATCAGACATTTTACAATAGAGGAGTTTTTTCAGAATTTAGATTTTGCTCGTCAAACTCGCTTTGATCAAATTTATTTATGGGGTGTAGAATGGTGGTATTACCAAAAGCTATATGGGGATTCTTCTTACTGGTTAAAAATTCAAGAAACTTTTAGTGGAGGACAAAAATTACACTAAATTAGTTTGGAAGCTGGATTTTTATCTTTTTACCTGATATAATAAATAACGATAAGCTGTGCCCCCGTAGCTTAATGGATAGAGCGTTAGCTTCCGAAGCTAAAGGTTACAGGTTCGAGTCCTGTCAGGGGCAGGAAAAGTAAAAAGTAAAAAGTCCAATTTAATTTAAAAGTTAAGTTTTTAATTTGACTTATTATGCCCCTTTAGCTCAGCGGATTAGAGCGCCACGCTTCGGACGTGGAGGCCACAGGTTCGAATCCTGTAGGGGGCACCAATAAAGACAAGAGTTTTCTTATTAAGAAGATTCTTGTCTTTTTTAAATGCCAAAACCTTGATTCTGATCAATTTTAAGTGTAATATAGTCATATCGTTAACACGATTGATGCGTATCTTAACAATGAGGTGAATGATGGTATGTCTTGAGGAGCTAAGGGCTATTTTGCCTATAAAATTGGTCAAAGGTGTAGCAATTGATCCTGACTTCTCCGCGGATCATGATGATGCTTTCTGGCTTGAAGAAGAAAATGGTTTTACAATACTTTATCTTTCAATTTCCGATGTCAGTTCTTTTGTTGAGAAAGACTCAATCATTGACCAGATCGCTTTAATAAAGGGTTTTAGCCGGTATAACTCAAAGGGTGAAGTTATCGATCCAACGCTGCCAGTGGAAATTTCCGAAAATAAAGCAAGTATTTTACTAAAAGAGATTAGACCTGCTATCACTATCAAAATTAAGTTTATGGATGGTCATATTGCTAGTAAACCAATGTTAGAAAGAACCAGTTTGTCCTGCGAAGAACAACTCTCTTATTATGAAGCAGGGGAAGTATTATCTAACCATGATCATAAATTATTTGAAATAGTTACTAGAAGTTACAATCTTGCCAGGGTATTATATGAAGAAAGAACCGGTTGTAGTTTTGCACAAAAATATCCTAACCATTTTATTAATGAGGATGGAAAAATCATAAAAATTGAGAAAAAAGAGCAAATTATTTACTTTATTGTTTCAGAGTTTGCCATTTTAGCTAATAAGGTTACTAGTGAGTATTTTAGAGATAATCATCTTCCGGCAATTTACAGAGTTTGTCCATTTGGATCAGATAGCATAAAATATCGCTTAAACGGTCCGGCCTATTACCGCACGGAGCCGGGATTTCACTGTGGCCTAGGAGTGTATTGTTATACTCATGCGACTTCGCCTATTCGTCGATTTCCAGACTTGGTTAATCAGAGAATACTCGTTGCTAGTCTTGAAGGACATCTTAGTACTTATAGCGAAGATTATTTAAATGAGATTTGTCTTAGAATTAATCGAATAGGAAATATTCGCCGAGAGTTTATGTGCTCAAATGTGAATAGTCATGGCTACGGGGATGTCTGCATGCCCCAAGATTTAAATGAAGTAATAGTTGGCAAGGCATTAGCTCGAGATGAATATAGTGAGCTTGACGCCAAAAGTTTTTCTTTAACAATTGTAACTGCGCTTTTTACTGATAAAATAACTACTAAACTGATCGATGAATCAATAAAACGTATAACTAATGATAGGCTTAAAAAGAACGATTTATTTTTCCTTTTCTTTGGTTTAAGGAACAATAATCAATCAACAATTCTTAAGCAAATGATTGCTGGTGAAATGGTTTGGCACCAAGACTTACCAAGTCATTTTCTTGATCTACTTAAAAATAAACTTGGTTGGTCAAAAGTTGGGTATATTATAAGTGCTTCTAAATACTATCCCGAGGATGTTTATTTAGTGAGCGCAATTATATCGAGAGGTGATTCGGTTTTTGTTTCCCAAACAACAACAAATACTTGTCTTGATACAGCTAAATATTTGGCTGCTTTTGACCTTCTGATAAAGATATCGAATATTAAGATTGATCTGAATCCAAGTGAGATATTTGATACAGAAGACTTATCTCTGAGTGATGCAGATTGGCTTGGTAAGATTGAGTCTTTAGTTGATGCGGATCCTATTTTAATTATTAATGAGTTGGATCGTTGGTGTGGAAAATATGCTATAGATGAGCCACAATATGAAATTAACGGTACTAATTACTTCGGTTTTTCTTGTCAATGCAAGGTAGTTTTAAGAAACGGTTTAAAATTAGTTTCTAAATCCGACGGGTCTTGTGATAGAAGTTGGGTTAAAAGGGAAGCTGCAAATCTTATGGCTCAAAAGATTATTGGACGGTATTTTAGAATTCTTGAAGAAAGTTTAAAGTAACAATCTACACTGGTGAAAATTTCACCAGTTTTTTTATTCCCAAAACCTTGATTAAAACCCAATTTTCTGCTATATTAAGATTGTTGAAAGTAGAACAAATGGGCCAGTAGCTCAGTGGTAGAGCGATTGCCTCTTAAGCAATTTGTCGTGAGTTCGATCCTCACCTGGCCCTCTCTGATAAAAATTCAGGTATAGCAATTTGTCGTGAGTTCGCCTTTAGGCCACTTTCCTCACCTGTCCCTCCATAAAAAAACTTTGATTTATAGTTACTATTTCTAAATAATTATTGTAATACAGTCCTATTAATATCCCCACTTACTTATTAGTGTGGCTATTTTTGATTGAATTAATAAATTGTATTATAATAGTTATAAATAAGAACTAATTTCAGGAGGGTTAATGAAAACGTTAAAATTACTAATTATGGGGATCTTTGCTTTTGTTGCAGCAAGTCCTTCTTTTGCGATAGCAGTAACTACAAGTGGCAACCAAGGTCAACCACAAACCAAGCAAAATGTGAAGGCGGCAGTTGAGATTAAGTCTCAGGAAACGACTCTTGTTCAGTCTCAAGAGGCAACTGAAGCTCAACCGGCGGTTGATGTGGCCTATGACGCAGCCAAGAAGTCATGGCAAACCCTAAAGGAAGATATTAAGGCTAACCGTTCCAAGACTAAATCAGAAGAAAAGTTAAAAACTGCTTCTAGTTTTGCCTTAAAATCAATTGAAAGAATTATTGCACATCTTCAAAGAGCTGAAGTGAGGATTGATAAATCAACCGTTATTGGAACAGCTGAAAAGGTTGAGCTAAAGACTAAAATTGACGCTGAAATTGCTATTTTCGAGGCTTTAAAAACTAAAGCTCAAGCCATTAAAACAAAAGCCGAGTTGCAAAGTTTAGCCAAAGAGATTAAGGCGCAAATGGTAAAGACTAAAGTAGTTCTAAAAACTATTACTAATTCTATTCATGAAACTCATTTAAAGAAGATGATTGACAAATTAATGGTAATTGCCACAAGACTTGAAAAAAGTACCGGTTCAGCAATAGATGTTCAAAAAATTAAGGCCGCCGTCCTAGAGGCAAAAACCTTACTTACCCAAGCCCAAACTCAGGCAGATGATCAGAAATTCAAAGAAGCTAAAGAACTAATGGTTCAGGCAAGATTAAAGTTAAACGAAGCCTTAAAATTAGCAAATCAAGCTGGTAAAACAAAAGAGGGAGTAACCGAAAATGAGTAAAACATTTATAATTATTATTTCTGTCGTTATAATTCTTGGTTTAGGAGTCATGGGCGGTATTTATTTTTGGCAATCCAAGCAAGATGCTAATTCTAGCCCATCTGTTCAAATCCCGGCAGTAAATAGAGATACTACCAAGGCCGATAGCCAGAAAGAAATGACGCAAATTGAGGTGGATGCTAAAGACTTAGATTATATTGCTAAAGAGCTTGACTCAACTGAGTTTGATTCAATCGATACAGAGTTAGATCTTTCAGTAATAAATAATCTTTAAGGCTCTAGCTATTATTAGCTAAGTTAAGGGAGGGATATGCCGTCAGAAACTAAAAAAATATCGGTTTTAATTTTTGTGATTAGTCTAATAGCTGTTTTAGTTGTAGGCATTTTAGGCGGCTATCTTTTACGCGAACCGCTTAAAAAGATTATCAATGGAAAGAACACCTCCGAGGAAATTAAGAAGGCTGTAGATTTAGAATTGGCTAAATTTGAATCCAATAAAGATAAATTTGAAATTGAAGGCATTGTAACCGATATCAATATTAATGCTCGTCTAACTAAGATAAAGATTCTTAAATCATCCAGGTCAATTAATACTTTAGGTTTGGCCGAAGTGTATGTGAATACTCCCGACGCACTAAAAGTTAATCTTGGCGGCCGCAATGACTTAAAAAACACTGATATTCCTATTAATTCAAGTGTTAAAGTAGGCGGGATGATTAAAGGCGCAAACCTTTTGGCAACAAGAGTGGTTATATTAAAAGAAGACGCCGGTTCTTTAAGGCAAAACCAGGTAGTTGCCGGCGGCACCATTACTAATATTGGAACCGATACCGTAACTTTGAAAGTTGCTACCTTTAATAAACTTGCCGAAGCGCAAAAAGGAAAAGAACTGGCCTTCAAATTCTTCCAAAGCACTTACTTTGAAAGGGCTAATTTGCCAATAAGTTCCGATGCTTTAAAAGTGGGGGATGAGATTAGTGCTATTGGCGCTTTAGATCAAAATAATTATTTAGCTTCTAAAATTTTAGTTAAAACTAAGGAATCGGCCGAAATTATATCTCAAGAACCGGTTGTTGATCCGACCCCGGTAAGTAATTAGATTCCATAAGACTAGACAAGAATCATTATTTTTGCTATAATTTTTATATAAGGAAAGCTTATGGCGCGGTCGTTCTCTCAAGGGGAGATCTCCCTTCGGGAGACTAGAGGCTTAGAATGTATTACTTTTACGTTTTACAATCTACTATCGATAATTCGTTTTACTACGGATCAACAAGCGACCTGATCAAACGTTTAGAATATCATAATCAAAAACGAGTTAAATCGACAAAGTCAAAGGCACCTTATAAGGTTAAGTATTATGAAGCTTATGAAACACTTCAAATTGCTAAAGCTCGTGAATACAATATTAAGAAAAATTGGGCAGCAAAAGAAGAGTTAAAAAAGCGAATAATTTAAATATGTGGCGCGTTCGTCTAGAGGCCTAGGATAACAGATTTTCATTCTGTAGATCAGGGGTTCGAATCCCCTACGCGCTGCCAACTTCCCAAAATGGGAATAGAAAACAGGTTTGAGGCATTAACAAAATGTTAATATTTCAAGCCTGTTTTTATATAAACGAAAAACCCGCGAGTAGCGGGATTTCGTCCCTTCGCGGGTTGTTGAAAAGAGATAAGTTATCATTTGCGAAGCGATTCGATTTCAGCGCGCTCCTCACTGTTAAGGAGGGCAACGTCATCGTTCTGCTTCACGCAGAGCTCTTCGTAGAGCTCTTCAAACTGTCCTTCGGCAACTGCCAGCATGAAGTCTTGGCGAGTGCCTAAGAAAACTTTCGAAAAGCCTACATTGTAGTAGACAAGGTCCATCGCTCTGTTGTCTTCATTACCATGAGACGGTCCGGTGGAGACAAAGCCGAGACGATCGAGGCGACCTGACGCAGGACTTCCAGCTTCCGTATTATCAATCAGAACCCAACCTTCCGGTTGCTTTGCCCAGTACCTGTGCATTTCTTTCTCCTTATCATAAGGTTCGGAACTTCACGAATTTCGAGGATAATTTAATATTATAGCACATTTAACCTAAAAAGTCAAGAGGCTGTCGCGGTCCATAACATATTGGACTTTTCTGAATCAATAAAGTTATTTACAAAATACATAAGTGGTGGAATTTTTCCAATAGAGCGATGAGGTTTTTCGGTGTTGTACCAGGTTAGATATT
>Ga0172379_10001159_pt1 | contig 55581 bp, 48 predicted proteins | sample GrowelOW334metaG_FD_119756 | JGI IMG/M metagenome (GOLD analysis project Ga0172379, IMG submission 119756) | Groundwater microbial communities from an aquifer near a municipal landfill in Southern Ontario, Canada - Groundwater well OW334 metaG | ecosystem: Environmental > Aquatic > Deep... | reverse complement strand
GAAGAATTGTGTCTCTCCACTGTCCCCTTGTCGTCCCGCGCGTCCTCGAAGCTGATTATCAATACGCCTTGCTTCATGTCGCTCTGTACCAAGCACAAACAAACCTCCGGCATCGATCACTTCTTTTTCCATTTCTTTTGTTGCGCCAGGACCTCCAAGCTTGATATCAACTCCGCGTCCCGCCATGTTCGTCGCGATCGTCACTTTTCCTTTTCCTCCGGCAAGCGCGATCACGGCACCTTCATTCTCGTGATTCTTCGCATTCAAAAGATTTGCGGGAATTCCCTCTTTTTTAAGATATGCGGAAAGTAATTCATTCTTTTCAATCGACACCGTACCGATCAAAACAGGCTGCCCTTTATCGTGCAATTCTTTTACTTTTCGCGCGATCGCGGTGAATTTTCCATTTTCAGTCTGAAAGATCAGATCATTATGATCCTTTCTCATTATCGGCTTATTTGTCGGGGTTGTGATAACCTCAAGACCATACACTTCATAAAATTCCTCAGAAGAAGACCTCGCCGTTCCAGTCATTCCGGCAAGTTTAGCATACATACGAGAATAATTTTGATACGTGATTGAAGCGAACGTACGAGACTCTTGTTGGATCTTTACACCTTCTTTTGCTTCAACTGCTTGATGCAAACCTTCACTCCATCGTCGTCCTGGCTGCAAACGTCCCGTGAACTCATCAACAATAATGATCTCACCCTCTTTGATCACATACTCTTTATCCAAATGAAAAAGTGCTTTCGCACGAACGGCGGTCTCGAGATGGTGCACATATTTAATTCCCTTGTCCGTATAAATATTATCAACATTAAGCGCTTTCTCCGCGCGCTCAATACCGTTCTCGGTAAGTTGGATCGCTTTTAGTTTTTCATCAACTGTGTAATCCGTTCCTACATTCAACATACTCGCGATACCGGCAAATGTCGTATACAAATTTTCAGCATCAACGGTCGGTGAAGAAATAATGAGCGGAGTTCGTGACTCATCGATCAAAATGGAATCGATCTCATCAACGATCGCGTAATTGTATCCGCGTTGCACGAGATCTTCTTTTACATACGCGATATTGTCGCGCAAATAGTCAAAACCGAATTCAACATTCGTTCCATAGGTGATATCCGCCGCATACGCCTCTTGTCGCGTGCACGGTCGTAAAAAATCATACTGTACTTTGAACGAGCCTTCATTATCGCGCACCTCATCATCTTTCCTTTCTTCATCAGGTGTTAAATGTTTTTCATCATATAAGAACGATGCTTCGTGATTGATGACCGCACTCGTAAGTCCCAAGAAATTATAGATCTGCCCCATCCATACGAGATCGCGTCGTGACAAATAATCATTCACGGTGACCACATGCACACCTTTTTCTGAAAGTGCATTCAAATAGACAGGAAGTGTTGCAACCAAAGTTTTTCCTTCTCCCGTTCTCATCTCGGCAATGTTTCCTTTATGAAGCGCGACACCTCCGATCATTTGAACATCATAATGACGCTGATTCAAAACACGTCGCGATGCTTCACGCACGGTTGCAAACGCTTCGGGCAAAATATCATCGAGTGTTTCCCCTTTTGTAAGCCTTTCTTTGAATTTCAACGTTTGTGCTTTAAGAGTCACATCGTCAAGAACGGAAATATCCTTTTCCAAAGCATTTATCTTCTCAACGATTGGTTTGTATGTTTTCAGCGTTTTTTCCGAAGGATCTCCGCTAAAAGGTATGAGTTTATTTAAAAATGTCATGATTTGTATGTATAATTACCTCTGTTTAGAGTTCCCACATTCTAACATAAAACAAAAGATCCCCCAATAGTGAGAGATCTTTTGTTTAAAGCTTTCGCTTTGAAAGAAGACTATTTCTTCTTTGCTTTTTTTGCAGGTTTTTTTGCAACTTTCTTTACAACTTTTTTTGCAACTTTCTTTACTGCTTTCTTTTTTGCTACCATAATAATTTTATATTATTTAGAGTTTAATAATTATCGACCTTTTTACTTTTTTCTAATTTTTTCAAAGTTTTTTTCGCGCAGTATTTTTTTCGCAACACTCAATCAACTTTGATACTTTAATTATCCTACAAAAAAAAATAAACACCATACTTTTTTACAAAAAAATGTGGATAACTTTTGAAAAAACTTTTATAAATTATTTTTTGTAAAAAATAATTTATAAAAGTTTTTTAATTTTCAATGATCAATTTACAATTTACAAACACGAATGTTGTTTTGAAAATTTTATTCGATATAAATCACCTCCCTTTCAATTTCTATACCTGTTTTTTCTTTCACACATTTTTGTAATCCTTCCGCGAATTCCATAATTTCTTTTGCTGTAGCATTTCCGTTATTCACGATGACCAACGCTTGATTTTTATATGTGCCCACATTCCCTTTTTGCATTCCACGCAGACCGCAAATATGATCCAAAACCCAAGCAGTAGCAAATTTTTTATACCCCGGAGAGGCTGAATATACAGCTATATCGGGATATTTTTTCAATAGTTCATCCGCATCTGCATCAGGCATAACAATATTTTTAAAGAACGAACCAGCGGTGAAATCTTTATTTGTGTCAGGAAGTTTTTTTGTTCGTATTTCAATCAGTGCATTTCTTACATCACGAACATTCGGCGATGATATGTCACACGAAGAAAAATATTCTTTTACGTCTTTGTAATCAGTTTTTAATTCTCCATTTTTTTTCAAACTAAAAACAACACCTGTGATGATGTATTTTTTTCCTTCAGTCGTTTTGAAAAAACTATCGCGATATCCGAATGAACATTCTTTATTATTGAATTTTTTTATTTTTAATGTTTCAGTATCAAGAGCATTCACAGAAACAATAAAATCTTTTACTTCAACGCCATACGCTCCGATATTTTGTACTGGTGCAGAACCGACCAATCCCGGAATAAAAGATAAATTCTCAAGACCATACAAACCGCGCGTAACCGTTTCTTCAACGAGTTTATCCCACACCACCCCGGCGCCGGCAGTGACCAGAAGTTTTCCTTTTTCTTCTCTAAAAACAATTCCCGACAATTCAATTTTAAGTATCATCCCCTGAAATCCATCATCAGAAAAAACAACATTGGAACCGCCACCTAAAATAAAAAACGGAATATTTTTTTGTTTCACAAAAGAAACAGCCTCTTTCAAGTCCTTTTCATTCTTTATTTTACAAAAAAAGCGCGCCGGACCACCAACACGCATCGTTGTAAAATCAGAAAGTGAGACGTTTTCTAAAATTTCCATACAAAAAACTATCTATTATTGTTCAAGTTCAAAATGTTTATGTTCATTCAACACCGACGGGGCTAGCTCCAAAACAAATGTCTTATGTGAGTGCGGTCCGTCGGCTGTGGATAAACACAAACCTTACTGTCATTATACCCAAATATTTTAAAAAAGAAAATACCCCGTTTTATCAACATATTTCATCCAGTACCGTTACAACTTAAAACATACATATGTGTGCTATTAAAAACGATCCTCGTGAAAAATGGAAATTTCTGATTATTGTAGCGAAAATTAAGTTGTAACGGCACCAGATACGAAAAACCCCACCGGAGTGGGGTCTATCGTAGACATTTGTATTTGTTTTGTTTCAAGCTTTCGCTCTCACGCTTTATATATTAGCAGATTTTTGAACTATTGTCAACTACTTTTTAACATCATTCAACTGTTGAAGATATGATTGTGTCGTTCGATATACATCGGGATATTTATTCTTCGGAAAATCTTTCAAAACCTGCTGTAAGACACCGATCGCACCATTCGTGTTGTTTGCCTGTAAATACAAAGATATCAAAGTGTAACGAAGTTTGTAGTCCTCCGGTATATCTTTTATTCCCTGTTTCAACACTTCGATCGCTTTATCATTCTTACCCATTCGCAAATAAACACCGGTAAGACTAACACGATTACTGGAAACTTTCGATTCTATTGGATCTTGTATCGCAATTTCATATGTTTTTATCACGACGTCTATCTGTCCCTTTCTCTCATAAAATTGCATTATCAAATCATCCGGAATTGGAAATACTCCATCAAATAAAGGTTTGATAATACTCTCAGCGAGCTTTTCATCACCAAGATTTAAAGCAGCCAACGCATATCGTTTTGCGATTCCCTTGTTCGTTGGAGCATTATCAAATCCGACTTTATAAGCCGCCAACGCCGCTTTGTAATTACCCATCTGCAAGTAACAATCCCCGATCGATGAAAGTATCATTTCTTTCTTCGGTGAAATAACAAGCGCCTTTTCAAGGACCTTGATAGCCTTCGGGAAATTGCCACGGTTCGAATAGAGCGAAGCTTCCATGATCAAATATTTTGATTCTCCCGGAACTTTTTCAGCTTGTTTTTCGATTTCACTGATCGCGAAACTTGTATAGGCATCTTTTACCTTCTGATCGATCGTTTGACTGTTTCCGATCTGATTTGCTTTGATCGCAAGTCTTTCTCTCACTTCCCCCGTACCAAAAGCATCTTGTCCAAAAGCTTTGTACGAAAGAGCTTGTTTGAAAATATTAATACCGTTGGCAACTTTAGAATCTTCAAGTCTCAATATGTCAACAATCAATTTGTTTTGCATATATGGCGCATAGTTGACCATGAACATCGCCGCGATGGTTGCAACACCAATAATGGAGACAATAATGAATTGATTATCTTCATCAAAACTTTCTTTCTTAAAAGGTTTTGATACTGTGCTGCAAAAACGAGAAAAAATATTTCCTGAACACTCCTCGTTCGTACTACGGAAATGTATATATGCGAGTACGGTGAAGAAAAGAATATAACTGGTAAGATTATCGAACACCAAAATGTTGTGCACAAAATATCCTGCGAGTAATCCTATGAACAAAGCTTTTGAAATAATCGTAAAATCATTTTCTTTCTTTTTCCAAATAGTATAGATCGCCGCAACGAACAACAGCAAATATGATAAAAGACCGATGATTCCAGCCGAAACAAGCCAGTCCATAAATACATTATGAGCACGATCATACCATGGTTCGGCAAAATACATTTCAGGATCATAATATTTATTAAAGACATTCGGAAAATTCTCTTGACCCCAACCAAAGACCGGCCTTTCAAGAAAACCTTGATACGCCATTCCCCAAACAATCAAACGCGCTTTTGTTGAACTGTCTTCTATTGAAATTCCCGCAAAACGAACGAGAACTGGATTTTGTCTAACGAACGACGAATCTTTTGCAACAAAAAACGCTCCAACTAAAATAAGAATACCGACAACACTCCAAATCGCAATTTTTCTCAAAAGAATTTGTTTTTTTTCAAAAAGTGCGACGATACCTGCTGCCAAAAAAAGTCCTCCAACAACTCCCAATATTGTGCCTCTCGTCGCCGTATAATATAAACTTACTATTTGTATAAAAATTGCCGAAATATAAAAACATTCTTTGAATCTCCAATTTTTTATTTCCTCTCTGAACAAGTAATAAGTGGTAATAAAAATATGGAACAACATATACACCGCTAAGTAAATTGGATTACCCATTGTTGCATCGGCACGACCGTTGAACAGAGGCATTGAAGCTTGGTTAAAGCTCTTGAACGCCATAATAATACTCGTCGCAATCATGACATGAAAAAGTTTGTTCCACTCTTTTTGTGCACGAAAAACAGACGAAAGCACAATAAAATACAAGAAAGCGTGAAAAGTTGTCACATATCCATCCATTCGTTCATAATTTGACCATAAGCTTCTTTGAAAATTAACTCCCAAAAGATCCGCAATACCGATGACCAGAACAAACAAAGAGATCGCAATAGTAACATTACTTATTTTTGGCCGATATTCAGCATCAATAAGCATTAATGCGACCCATGCACCAAAAGCAAGCTCAACAAGAACTCTGAACACAAAATTCTTTCCAACAATATACGGAAAAAACATGTTGTTCGCCACAATAAAAGAAATAAAAGGAAGTGCAAAAATACTTCCAAAAATAATGAGTTTAAGATACTTTTTCATGGGCTTCATGATACCACAGTGGTCACAATGAATCCACTATACATACGAATTAACGAATGTGTTGCGAATTGCTACGAATACGAACATCGTCATTCGTAGCAATTCGCAGTTTATTAGTTACTTCGTATTTTAATTCGTAACCATTCGCAACCTATTCGTTACTTCGTATGAATATATTTATTTAAGAAGCTCAGCAATACCTTCTTCAAGGGTCACTTTCGGTTCCCAACCTAAAAGCTTTTTGGCGAGAGAAATATCGGCCAAAGTATCATGAGGTTCCAATCGTGGAGCAATATACACGATCTCCCCACCGATGATCTCAGCAAGATGATTGACCGTATGATTTTTTCCGGAGCCGATGTTCATCACTTCTCCTTTTTTAACCGTTTCACTTTCTGCAGCAAGAATATTTGCTTGTATCACATCGCGTACGTGAACCATGTCACGCGTTTGTGTTCCGTCTCCTGTCACAGTAAGAGGTTTCCCTTCTTTGTGAAGTCTTAAAAATAAACCGAAAGCGAGCGCGTAGGCACCATGTGGATCGACTTTTGGACCATATACATTGAAATACCTCAGTGACACCGTCGGGAGTCCATACACTTCGCTGAAAAGACGACAATACAACTCTCCGATATGTTTATGAAGACCATAGGGACTTTTTGGATCAAGGGGTGTGTCCTCTCGAGTGGGTAAAATTTTTGGATCACCGTATGCGGCACTTGAAGCAGAAAAAACCACTTTTTTTACACCAGCTTTGCGAGCTGCTTCAAGAATATTAAGGGTTCCTCCAACATTTACATCGTTTGCTTCAATAGGACGCTCGATTGAGAATTGCACTCGAGGAAGAGCTGCAAGATGAAAAACATATTGCACCCCCTCCATAATGACATTCATATCTTCAAGGTTACGAACGTCCTTCTCATGAAAGATTGCTTTCGGATTAACATTCTCACGATGTCCCGCGACAAGATTGTCCACAACATGAACTTCCCAACCTTTCTCCACCAGAGAGTCTACGAGATTGCAGCCGATAAACCCAGCACCGCCAGTAACCACTACCTTTGTCATAAATTAAACGTCTATTAGCAAATAAAAAACTACGGTTTTACAAATTGCATGTACCTTCCCTCTTTTTTTACAAAAGCTTCTTTTGATGGGTACTTATAAACATATCCGTACATCTTGGTGATCTTTGAACCGTCGACGGCAATCGGAAACGAATACGATTTCCAACCACCTTTTGACGTTGGAACTTTTCCACGCGACACATGCCACATGACAGCAAACACCATTCTTATAAGATACGGATTTATGCGAATAGCTTTTTTCCCAACAGCAGCCGCCATATCGAGTCCTGTCACAACATCTCCCGGTGGACAAATATTGAACGCTTCATATTTTCCCTCGAGATCTTTAAAAGCCAAGAGCTCTATAATATCAGTCACATCATCTTCATGAATGAATTGTCGGCACCATTTCTCTGTAATAGGAACAAAGGAAACCATTGCAGAAATGAGTCGATGAATAAAAGTTTCTTTAAGTTGTCCTGAAAGAGCAGCTTGAAGTCCAAAACGAATTCTTGAATATCTTCCACGCGGACCGGTAATAGCGGCTGGGCGAACGATAAATACCTGAGGTATTTTTTGACCTTTACTTTGATATTCCGCGTAAATTTCTTCAAGTCGTTTCTCGGCGATCCTTTTTTCTTCCGCATACAAATAATCAGTTTTTCTAAAACCTTCACTCTCAAGAAAACGATGTTCAATCGTATTGTCTGGGAAAGCAGCGTACGAAGCAACGGTTGAAAAATGGATGAACTTTTCAACTGATGGAGTTGAAAAAACAAAATTAAAGACTTTCTCAGAACCGGTCACATTCCATTTCCACTGAAGATCTTTTTGACCATATATTTCTCGAATCTGCCATGCGGTATGTATGACAATCGTTGGGTTGAATTTTCGAACTTCTTCCTCCCAATCATCACTTGTATTTTTTTCGATCCAAACCAAGTTTGAAATATTTTCAAGAATTTCAGGTTTCGATTCTTTATCCAAACAAATGATCTTTTCAACATCCGAACGACTTGAAAACTGTCTCACGAGCATAACACCGACATACCCAGCTGCGCCTGTTATAAATATAATGTGTTTTTTCATAAAAATTTAAGAACTTATTTATAATGTGATTATCTTCCCGCCCGCGAAAGAAGTGTGGTAATCGTTTGGAGGGCAATTTTGAAATCTATAAAAAACGAACGGTGTTTAATGTAATAGAAATCGTATGCCAAACGCATTTTTGTTTCTTCCAAAGACTGCGGTGGATTTTCCTGTTTGATCTGTGCCCAACCGGAAAGACCCGGTTTAATAATGTTACGTATAGTATAACATTGTATTTCACGAGAAAGTTTCATTCCAAGATCGTAAATATCCGGACGAGGACCAACCAATGACATATCTCCGCGTATAACAGAAAGCAATTGCGGTAATTCATCTATGCGCGAAGTCCTTAAAAATTTCCCAACGCGAGTAATGCGATTGTCCCCTTCTTTCACCCACACGCCGCCATCACTTGACTTCATACTTCTGAATTTCAATATTTTTATTATTTTATTATCTTTTCCCACGCGGTCCTGAGCGATAAATACAGCACCGCCATCTTCGATCTTTATTGCGATCCAAACAAAAGGATACAACAAAAACAAAACGATCGTCAGCGGTAAAGCAATAACAACATCCATCACTCGTTTTAAAACATCATACACAATAGAACCGGGAGCGGACATGTTTTGTAAAAACCAATCATAGCGAAGAAGTGAGAGCGGGACGCGATCAAATATATCCTCATAGAGAGTGTTCATTTCCGCAAAACGAACATTCGAAAAAATAAGTTCGTAAAGATGCGGCATAAGTACTTCCATTTTTTTACTGGTCATATCGGCAACCACAATGGAAAAATTCCGTTGAGAAAGTACTTTTAAAAAATTCGATTCGAACTCGGGTTCATTTACACTCCCCAGATCAACAGCTGAAACAAAAGAGAATGAGTAACGCCCATTATTATTGATCTCGTCAAAAAGTTCCTGCATTTCTTTTCCCTCTCCAATCAAAAGCGCTTTTTGTTTCTTTCTGAAACCGAGAAAAACAGAAAGATTCACTCTCCAAAAAAGGATCAGCGCGAAAGATATACTCAGGTAAATAAAAAGCGTAACTTTCGGAGTAATGGTGAAATATGGAATAAAATAAAAAAACAGAACCGCAATGCCGCTATTTATAACTTGTGTCCGAAAAAGAAGTGTCGGGAGACGACTTTTAAAAAGAAGTGTGTGTTTTCCATAAAGACCCGCTATAAAAAAACTGACGACCCATACAACAAAAAGAAACAAGAATGGTATAAGATGAGTCATAAAGATATCACGATCCGGCACCTGCATATATCGAATAAGAAGCGTCAGCCACAAAGAGACCACGAAGAAAAACATATCCCCGGCAAATAGGATCAACGTCTCCTTTTTGTTATAAATCTTCATGAGTTATAGTATAATAAAAAAATGAACAATATCAAAGACATACCCTCAAAAACCAAAATACTCTACGTCATTACAAAATCAAATTGGGGTGGCGCTCAAAAGTATGTCTTTGACCTCGCAACGAACGTTGACCCTGAATTCGAAGTGGCTGTTATACTTGGGGGTACAGGCACCCTCAAAACCAAACTTGAAGAAAAGAACGTTCGTGTTATTTCTTTCCCTTTCCTTGCGAGAAATATTGACCCATTCAACGACATAAAAACATTCTTCTCTCTCATAAAACTTTTCAAAACAGAACGTCCGGATATCGTACACTTAAATAGTTCAAAGATCGGAGCGCTGGGATCTGTAGCTGCACACCTGGCAAAAGTACCTCGCATTATTTTTACCGCACACGGTTGGGCGTTCAACGAAAATCGAAGTTGGCTATCAAAAAAAGTCTTCTGGTTCTTCCATTGGATCACGGTTATTTTTTCACATCAAACTATCGCCGTATCAGAAGCGGTCAAACGAGATATGATAGCTTCACCTTTTACAAAAAACAAAATGACGGTGATACCAAATGGTATCGGGGAAATTCCTCTTAAGAACAAGGATGACGCTCGTGCGATAATCCTTTCTGAAAAAACAGCCAACTCCCTGCCAAAGGATACTTTTTGGATTGGAACCATCTCGGAACTTCATTCAAACAAAGGACTTGAATATGCCATTCGTGCAATGAAAAAATTAAAGGATTCCCGTCCTGAGTTTCATTTTATTTTTGTAGTCATGGGAGAAGGCGGGGAACGAAAAAACCTTGAGAATATCATTTGCGAGTTACATTTGGAACAAAATATCTTCTTGGTCGGACATAAAGAAAACGCGTCATCCCTTCTCCCCGCTCTCGATATCTTCTTACTCTCCTCGATCACCGAAGCTTTGGCTTTTGTTGTTCTTGAAGCGGGAATGGCTAACCTGCCTGTTATTGCCTCAAAAGTAGGCGGAATACCGGAAATTATACAAGATATGAAATCTGGTATTTTAGTACCACCGAGAAATCCCGACGAAATCGTAAAAGCTCTTGAATTCATTATCTCCAACCCAACAAAAGCAATCGAATTCAAAGAAAACCTCTATGCAAATGTACTTGAAAATTTCTCGTTCAAAAAAATGATTGCTGATACAGTAGTAATTTATAAAAAAAGAGTCTATAAAACTTGCCGAAATTAAAAACATCAAGACCGATTAGATTTTGATGTTTTTAATTATAAAACCTTCACCATATACGTTCGGTCGAGCCCATATCCGAGTTTTTTGCGATAGTATTCTCGAACACCAACCCCCGCAATGACCGCCATTTTCTCGTAGCCAGCTTCTTTGGCAATCGCTTCAGCTTCTTCCATTAATCTCATTCCGAAACCGCGGTGCTGAGACTGGTTGCCTTCAGTGTCGATCTTTACGAGCTGTCCGTAGGTGTGTAATTCTCGGACCAATGCCGCACCTTTTAGAACACTTAAATTGCCCGGAAGGTTACTCCACGTTTCCTTGTTCGGCAAACGCAAACGCACGAAAGCGGCACATTTATTTTCTTCTTTATTTTTATGTTCAAAACTTAAGAAAATTTCTTTTCCTGTTTCCGTTTCATACTCAACACGGGTCAATTCATAATCTTTTAAAGTCACTTCATCGTTGCGCACTTCGCGACAACGAATACAGTGACATTTCCAATGATTCTTTTTCTGATCTTCTTCAATGACTTGTCGAAGGTTTGATGTTTTGCTTCCCGCCAAAATGTATGACGCAGGAATATCGCGGATCACGCGAATGATTCGAACATATGACGGAATGTGTTTTTTCACTTCGCACAAAATATTTATAAGTTGTTCATCGGTGTACGGAGTGAAACCTCCCTCTTCCCAAATTTTTCGCAACAAACTTTTATCCAAAACAATGCACGGATAAATTTTCAACATGTCGGGATGAAAACTTTTTCCATCAAACAATTCTCGGAACATCGCAATATCCATTTCCGGTGTACTCTTCGGCAAGTTCGGCATCATATGATAGACAACTTTGAATCCCGCGTTGCGCATCAATTCTGTCGCGCGTGCTACACCCTCTTTTGTTTCATCTCGCTTGGTATATGAGAGCACCTCATTATCAAGATGTTGCACACCCACTTCAATTTTTGTCACACCAAGCCAACGCAAACGATCCAATTCAGTTTCATTAACATAGTCGGGACGCGTTTCAATAGAAAGTCCAATTACACGAACACCCGCAGTCTCATTGATATGTTGTAACTCTTCAATCGTTTTTGAACCCTGTGGAATTTTGTCCGCATCATCTGCGAAAAAATTATTACATGCACGAAAAACTTCCATAATAAATTCTTCCTGATATTTCGGATGATAAAAACTCCACGTTCCCCCGATCACAATCACTTCAAGTTTTTCAACAGGATGACCGTTCGCGATCAACGCTTTCATTCTATTCGTCACTTGTTGATACGGATCAAAGTCATTCGCCAGTGCGCGCGCTGCAGCAGGTTCCTTCGAGAGATAGCTCTTCGGCATATTCACCTCGGTCGGACAATAAATACAGCGTCCCGGACACGCGTAGGGCTTTGTAAGCAAAGAAACAACAGCCACCCCTGAATTACTTCTTGTTTTTATTTTACGAAGGATCTGTTCAACCTCTTTTGAAGCAACTTGCTCGCCCGACAAAACCATTTCTCGATAGAGCATGAGGATCTCCGCATTCGTCGGCATTTTTTTCTTCATCGTCCCAATATACGGCGAAACCTTATCCCAGACCGTTATATTATCGTCTTTATAGCTCACTTTTTTGCGTATATCCTGAATCCGCTTATGCAGCACTTCATCGTTCAAAATAGCGCGTTTCAGCGCCTCAATATCTTTCTCTGTCTTTAATCCATCAAAAATCATTTCCTCAATATAACAGATTTATGGTATAGTATCCATACTAGAAATGAAAAAAGAAACCGCTCAATCCATTCTCAAACTTTCCGAAGATGAATATGACGCGTTCGCGCGAGAGTTCTCAGATACACGCGCTTTCTTCTGGAAAGAACTCGAATTTTTAAAAGAACACGTTGAACCAAATCAATCGGTTTTGGATATTGGATGCGGTAACGGACGTCTTCTCAATCTTTTTCCTGACATGCCGATTTCATATACCGGGATCGATTCTTCAGATGAACTCGTAAAAATTGCAAGAAAAGTCCACGGCGACAAAGGAACTTTTCTTCATGGAAACGCGATTGCCCTTCCTTTCAAAGGTAATTCATTCGATGTTGTTTTCTCGATTGCCGTCATTCACCACATTCCCTCAAAAGAATTTCGTGGACAATTCATCGCCGAAGCCAACCGCGTTTTAAAACCCGGTGGCAAACTCATCATCACCACATGGAACATTCGTCAGTGGTCATTCTTCAAAGTTCATTTTTTTCACACACTCAAAAAGATTGTCGGACTTTCAAAACTTGATTTCGGCGACGTGGTCATTTCTTTCGGTAAAAAAAAGAATCAACGATACGTCCACGCATTCACCAAACAAGAATTCACTTCCTTGGTCAAAAAACACAGTTTCAAAATTCTCTCTTCAAGAAACATAAAACGAAAAAGCGGTTATTCAAACCTTTTGGTTATCGCTACGAAAAAATAGAATTCCGATAACTCCTGGATTGCCGCGCTGCGCTCGCAAGGACGACTAACGACGGACGATGTTGAACGTCCTACCTGCGCTTTTCAAGATGAGTTCTGTTCACTCCGTCCGTCTTTGCGAGCGAGGAATGGGACGGGACCCATTCTGCAAGACCTTTTGAGATTATTTTATGAGCGGGTAGCGAAATAAAATATCCAAAAGGTGTACAGCGATCCTGTAAGGCGTAGCGCGGCAATCCAGGAGTATTGTTACAAATCTCCAAAAAGATCTCTCCACTCAAAATTGTCTTTTTCAATCAGTTCAAGTTTTTTTCGTCCGTCGCCCCCCCCCCGTTTCATTACATTTTCGAATATCTCGTCGTTCGTCCTTGTCCGAGACGTTTCACTTTCTTCAAACGCAAGAGAACATCAAGCGCTTGAGATACTGTCGGTCTTGCAACACCCGTTACTTTTGAAATTTCTCCTGGGGTCGCTTCCGAAACCGTTTCAAGATAATTCCATACAGCGATTTGTTTTGGTGAAAGAATACTTGTCACATTTTCTTTAGAAAGCAATGCAACTGCTTGCTTCGCTTGTTCCAAACAAACACCGAAGAAAAATTCAAGCCATGGAATTATATTTTCTCTATCGGTTTTTATTGTTTTCTGACTTTTTCGCAAAGCAAGATAATATTCTGCTTTATTTTCTTCAACCAATTTTTCATGCGAAATATACGGCATATATGCATAGCCGTTTTTAAGCATCAAAAAATTTGTAAGAATTCGAGAAATTCTCCCATTACCATCTTGGAACGGATGGATGTTCAAAAATTCCACCGTAAAATTCGCGACGATAAGCAACGGATGGAAATCTTTACTTTCAAACGCTCCCCTTGTCCATTCCGTGAGTTCCAACATTTCTTTCGGAGTCAAATACATCGGTGCGGTATCAAAAAGAATTCCAATAGATTTTCCTTCATCGTTCACCATATGAACTTTATTTTCCACTGATTTATATTCTCCGCGATGCAAAACATCTTTATCCGCATATTTCAACAATTCTTTGTGAAATGATTTAATAGTACTTTCAGAAAATGAAATATGTTTCCATGCCTCAAAAACATTATTCAATAATTCGTAGTATCCGTGCACTTCCTGCTCGTCTCGATCTTTGAATTTTTGCACAGACAATCCGCGCATCAGCCGTTCCACTTCTTCATCGGAAAGTTTGGAACCCTCAATACGAGTAGAAGCACCGGTGGATGTCACCAGTGTAGATCTTTTGAGACGACCGAGTGCTTGAGGATTAAGATTTGCACCTCCGACCCACTCGCCTTTGATCGTATCAATTTCATTTATGAGTTTCCAGACAGAGTCCGGCAAGTTCGCAATTCTTTTATTTAATCTTTGTGAAGTCATATATTTTTGTCAGAACAATTAATCTCATATTCCGACTATATGAGATTATATTAGATTACAAACACAAAAGCAAGCGAATGTTTTAGAAAACCTGTTAAAAGTCCCTTTTTTTGGACTTTCACATTCAAAAGACACAGTTTCAAAATTCTTTCTTCAAGAAATAAAGCCTCTTTTTTCGTCCGTTGTCCGTCCTTGCGAGGAGCCTGCGACGCGGCAATCCAGGAATTTTATCACTTGCTGTTGTTCAGTAATCTTAATACCACCCGACCGAGCGCGTCAGGGTCATGACGTATCAAACTTCGTTTCAGCTTATCGCTAGAACTTTTTTTAATAACCGCTTGAGAAAGTAAATTGTCACGAATGATAGTAAAACTGCCGTTATCTTTCAAATCATCCTCCACAGGAAATTCATATTCCGCTTCGTATAAAGGAAAAACTTCTTGCGGAAGAGGTGTATTATTTATAACCACAAAATCGGGAACTCGCCCTATATATTCAGCAATCTTATCCACAAATGTTTGCGCGGAATATCCTGATGTCTGTCCAAACTTCGTCATCAGATTCACGACATACACAATTTTTGCAGACGTTTTTTGCAAACTCTCAGAAACACCTTCCGCTAATAAATTTGGTATTGTACTCGTATAAAGATCACCCGGACCCAACACAATAATGTCAGCGTGTACAATCGCTTTCCGTACATTTTCCGTCGTGGAAACTTTTGGTTCCAAAAATACTTTTTCAATTTGTTTTTCCGAAACATAATCAAACGTCGGTTCGTCAATCGCACTTTCCCCTTTTGTAATAGTCCCATCAGAATATTTCGCAACAAGATTTGTATTATCTCCCGTGACAGGAAGCACGCGCCCGCGTATACGCAAGATCTTTCCCGCATACTCGATTGCTTTTTCCTCTGATCCCAAAACGTCCGTGAGCGCCACCAAAAAAAGATTCCCGAAATTATGCCCCGAAAGTCCCGCACCCTTATTGAAACGATACAGAAAAAGTTCGCGCAACAATTCGCGATCATCGGTATCAGAAAGAGCTGCAAGAGCCATACGGACATCACCAACTGGCAAGAACCCGAACTCATCGCGTAGCCGCCCCGTACTTCCCCCATTATCCGCCATCGTCACAATAGCTGTAATATCTATTTCATGAGCCGGATATTTCTTAAGCCCCGACAAAAGTGTAAAACTCCCCGTTCCCCCGCCAATCGTTACAATATTCTTTGCTCTTTGCATACACCATATACAACAACCAAAAACAAAGAACGGTTACTCTGTGTTAATTTTTTGGACGAATTTTTAAAAACAAACGATATATCCACATTTTCCCTGTTCGCCATAATAAAGCTTTAAAATAAAATGGATATTTTCCTTTATTTCTTTTTACCAATAACACGCACGTTGATAACATTTTCAATTTATCCTTCACTGAAATATTATCGCCATGAATACGATAGTTTAAAACATTTCTTTCCAGATTTGCAAACTTTCCGATTACGCCAATACGTAAAAAAAGGTCGTAATCCTCATCTACAGCAAGAGTTTTGTCATACCCTCCCAGTTTCAAAGCAACTTCACGATCATACATAACGCTCGAATGTGCAAATGGATTACGCAAAAGAATTTCCTGGCGAATTATTTCATCATTTATAGGATTTATATAACGTTTTTTCTCAACACCATTTTTGTCAATCACAACCACTCCTCCGCCAATTAAAAAATAGACTCTGTGAGCTTCCAAGAATTCGTATTGTAAACGTAACTTCTCTGAATCACACCAAACGTCGTCACTGTCGAGTATTGCAACATATTTTCCCTGAGCAAGCGAAAGTGAATAATTTCTGGATGCGCTAATCTTTAAATGTTCTTTGTTAGAATAATATTTTATACGTGAATCTTGCAAACCGTATTTTTCAACAACTTCTTTCGTGTTATCAGTTGAAACGTCGTCAACAATAATCAATTCCCAATCAGTAAAAGTCTGTTTCAAAACACTTTCAATCGCCTCCGGCAAAAAAGCCGCGCGATTGTACGTTATCATACAAACACTCACCAGCGGTTCTTTACTTACTTTTTCGATATTTGTATCCATGAATCCAATAGAAAACGTGTACAAAATATAAGATATCTCTTTAGATCCTGATCCAACTTTCCGGCAAGACGTCTCGAGTGTCAATATTTGCAGCAAGTAACCACCTGCTTGGAGCAATCACGATCTTCTTATTATTCTGATTAAGCCAAGCTGCCCACCAACTGAACGAGCTATTGGCAATAATTTGATGTTTACATAAACTCATCAACGACAGCTCTTCAACACTGTTTAACTCCGGACGAGAAACAAAAATCATCGGGCTATCAAATTTCAAACTTTCCCTTGCCCAAGCAATATCGTCTGAAAAAATATATAATCTGACAGTTGGATATATTTTTTTGATCTCCACCAAAGCTCTTTCATAATAATGGATGTCACAAAGTCCATTCCAATCCTTGCATGTCGTGACATAATCACCTCGACGGATATGAAGAGAGATTGTTTGTCCTTCCTTCTCGATCTCTTTTTTCAGATCAAGAGCTGCTGATGAATATTTTTTTACTCCAAAATCGCCGAGTAACGTTTCTCTAATAGAATCAAAATATTTATAACTCTGAAAATACCCGTCCAAATAACAAAATTTTTGTTTTCGCAATATACTTGGGTGAAAAAAATAAAAATAATTTCTATCCAATCTACCGCGAATACGATCATATGTTTTTGATATTGTTCTTGCGACAAAACCTCTCTGAGATCGTGATATTTCTTCTTTTGTCGCTTTGGTCAAAAAAACATTGAATTTATCTATCTCCAGGTCTCTTGGAGTTTCACCTTCTTGAACATTGTTAAACCAGGACAAATCAAATTTCAATTCGTCGTGCCAATCAAGCGACAGGCGCCTGCCAAGGGCATATTGGAAAATTTGATTGCCCAAACCAGCTTTTATTTTTACAATAATCACGATTTTTTAACTTGTTCTTCGATCCAACGATAGGTTTTTTCCATTCCAACACGAAGAGGTTGTGAAGGAGCGTGCCCGATCTTTTCTTCAAACAATTTATTGTCTGAATTTCTACCACGTACTCCCAAAGGTCCATCAATATGTTTAAAAGTAAGCTTCTTTCCGGCGATATCCATTGCCATGCGTGCCAAATTGTTAATAGAGATCATTTCTTCAGAACCGACGTTTACTGGTCCTTTAAAATCAGAGTCCATGAATCTTCTTACTGCATCCAAACACTCATCAATATACAAGAACGATCTTGTTTGTTCACCATCACCCCAAATTTCAATCTCTCCCCCATCTTTTGCTTCTGCAACCTTGCGACAAATAGCAGCTGGAGATTTTTCTTTACCGTTGTTCCACGCTCCCTCTGGACCAAAAATATTATGAAAACGAACGATTCGAATATTAACTCCGTGATTTCTGTTATAAGCCAGGTACATTCGTTCACTAAAAAGTTTCTCCCACCCGTATTCACTGTCCGGTGCTGCCGGATATGCAGATTCCTCAGAACATTTTGGACTAGTTGGATCCATTTGATTATATTCCGGATAAATACAAGCGGATGAAGAATAAAATACTTTCTTTGCACCGACTTTGGCACTTTGATGAATAACGTTCAAATTACACAAAGCTGAGTTGTGCATAATATCAGCATCGTGTTCCCCTGAAAAAACATACCCCGCTCCACCCATATCAGCAGCCAATTGATACACTTCATCGAATGGAATATCCAAAACCTTTGCTACCAAAAGGGGGTCTCGCAAATCACCAACAATAAAATCATCCGCTTCTGTTGGAGCATATTCAGGGTTTTTCAGATCAACACCTCTCACCCAAAAACCTTCTTTCTTTAATCTTTTGACCAAGTGACTTCCGATAAAACCACCGGCGCCGCAAACTAATGCTTTTTTTGTTGTATTCATAACGTATTGATTATTTTTTAATGTAACAACCTTCCTTTAATTTTTAAATAATTTTCTTTAACCCAAGATGCCAAATCCAGCGGCCAATTTTTATTCATACATGGTTTCTCGATCAAAATGAAATATATAGAACTAATAACCATGATCGGTATCATTAAAAACAACGTCTGAACCAAAAAAGTTACTTCGTAACTAGATGATATATTCCAAAAAACTGTCGAATTCCCAAAACCGGATATCACCACGGTATGTAATAGATATATAGTGTAACACATGCCTCCAATCGTGGTCAATAATTTATTACTGAAGATTTTACGCCAAAAAGGAGCTGTTAAAGCAAGATAAATAAAGACAAATAAGGATAAAATGAAGACAAATTTGTTCAACAATGGTTCAATGTCAACAGCAAACAAAATTATCAAAGCTGCCAATCCCACTATAGATGAAACAGTATTGTCTAGCCAAATCTTTTTTTCTGTTATGTAAAGATCAACAATTAAAAAACCAATCAAAAAATAAAAGAGATATCCATACAGCGAAATGTGTGCTGGAACAAAAACGGCATTAACAACAGGAAGGGCGATTATCGAACCAATCAAAATAAGTCGGCGCTTTAATTTATCAAAAACAAAAATCTTCGCCAAAAAAGGTGCTATTAAATAAAACTGTACTTCAATTTCCAAAGTCCATGTAATGTTTCCAATTATCGGCTGGAACTTGAGCCATACAAAATTTTGCAAATACAAAAAATTAAACATCAACCCTCTAGCTAGATCACCGACAGGATAAACACCCTTAATAAGATGGAGTGAAAAAAACAAAAGCAATGCTAAAAAGTACGGAGGTTCAAGTCTTGTTAAACGACGATAATAATAACTCTTAAGTTTCGGTTTGCTGGCACCAGTCAAATAGTACTTTGCAAAAGGCATAGCAAGTACGAAACCGCTGATCACAAAAAAAATCTCCACCCCCTTAAATCCATTTTGAACAAAAAAATACAAAACATTATCATAGTCAAATGTTGCTGGTGTTTTAGCCACAAAAAATAATTGTATATGAACAAGTACAACTGCCATTATGGCTAAAAAACGCAGACCATCAATCTCTGCAATGAAATTTCCCGTCGAAACTTCCCTTTTTAATTTATCGTATATATATGTGTAAAATTTCATTTTTTTGAATATATCTTTACTGCTATCATACCACCAACAATCAATATCTGTCACTTGACACGATACAAAACCATATTATTTTTATTTCTTTCAACCTCCTGATATTTTTCTTGCAAAATCCGTTTGATTCTGATGTCAAGGGTGTCATATTTCTCCAGCGGTTGTTGAACAAAGATCTGTACATTTTTATTATCATTAAGAAAATCAACAACAACATCCATTTCTTTCGGAAGTGGGATATCAATGATCGATGTAACATCAATGATCGAATGTGTTTTGCTTTCCGTATAATAAACCCCTTGTTCAGGATATGTTAAAATAAAAATTCCCTCTCCAAAATAAGTGTGCTTTTTAATAAAATCTATATTTTCAAACATAACGGAACTTCGAAGACGAATGTTTGTTTCCGCAGCTTTTACAAAGTTGAAATAAGTACCACCATTAAAAACAAAACTGAAAGGCGTCGATGAAATAACAAACAAAAGAAAAACAAAAATTATTACTTCGCCATATATCTGAAAACCATATTTTTTGATCCTTTCCCACAAACAATCGGCAAAAATAACCATTAATATCAAGGCGGGATACGATGTTCGAAACAACGTAACATCACTTGACTGACCCTCGTAGTAAGCAAAAAGCCCAATCCCAACAACAGAAAGCAGAAAGATTATTTTTTCAATATATTCTATCTTTTCCAAGTAAAAAGCTTTCGCTGAGATAAGCAAACCAACAAGATAAACCAAAATAATAATATTCCAAGTATGCGGCGGCAACAACATTTTTATCATAAGATATCCGGACAAGAATATTTTTTGATACTGAAAAAAGAGAATAAAATCAGGTATCCGACCGCTCACAACATATGTTCTCAACACAAAATAACATACAACAAAAAAGAAAGTCACCGTCGCCACAAACAAATGTTTCAATATTTTTATCGTCAGGATTCTCCGTGGATGGCGTTTGGACAATTCGTGATAAACCAATAGAATAAACCATGACAAAAACATCACCACACCGACATCAAAATTCCAGAACACTCCGATCGAGTAGACAAGAAAAGAAAAATAATAAAGAGAACGACTTTCCTTCTTAAAATATATCGACATCAAGAACAGACCGAGACAGGGAAACAAAAATCTGATCGGCCAATATTGGAAATAATATTCCAACGAAACTCGTGTAGCAAAAAGCGAATAAAAAACCGTGAATAAAAAACCTAAAAATAAAAGTCCCTTGTTTTTAATAACATTACACATCGTTCCCCATAAACACAGAAGCGAGACAACGACCAACAAACCCATAACAAAAGAAAACTTCAAAACACTCAGACCCACGACCTTGAAGATTGGTGTTAAAAAGAACGGATATAAACCATAAAAACTGGTCATGTTTACCAACAAGCTCTTGCCAGCCATTAGTTGACTTATCGGGTATATCACAGGATCCAAATCGCATGGAGAAAAAGAATCAGTAAGATTCACTATGTTCATAAAAAAAACCAAAACAATGACACTCCCGATCATTATTTGCAAGATTATTTTGATCTTTCTCGTTATTCGATCGTTCTTTAAAAACAAAAACAATGTCGTCGGAAAGATCAACAAACCAAAAATATATTTCCCAACGTCATTAAAATAATAACTGTCTCGAATATAGAAAAAACCACTCATCGCCAGTCCCCAATAGACCACCATTGCGATAAATGAAACACTCGCGGTTACTGCAAACAAGTACCAACGTTTCAATACCTTGCTCGTCTGAGATATTTTTTTATTAAACCAATGATAAAAAAACAATAATAAAAAAGGAGTTGCAAAAACATCAGTAACAAACTGTAATCTTTCAACCGGTTTCGGTCTAAAAGATTTAAAAAAATAATCTACATACTGAGAAGAAGCGTTTTGTAATATCTGGGCGACATCAGGTTTATACACGCGGGAGATCACATAGGTAAGAACACAGAGTGATATAATCGAAGAAATAATGCTCAGAAAAAAAACAATAAACTGTCTTTTTTGAGCAAGTATCATATCTTCCGAAGAAGAAGCGGGAAGTTTATAATTTTTAGAAAATAAAAAAAGTATCCGTACTACAAAAAATAACCCAAGAAACAACGTCTCCAAAAACAATGTTTTTTTAAGTGGAGTAATGAACAATTGAGCATCTCCACCCCAATTAATAAGACTTCCGAAAAAACCTTCATAAACAGGGATTTTTGACTTAGACAAACTCACCTCAACAGGTGCTTCAAACGCAATATAATTATTAAGATCTTCTCCTGACAAAGAAGCACCAATCAATGATGTATCAAAAATGAGCCATTCCTCGAGAAATTGCTGTTTAGTAAAAGTAAATTGTTTATCACCAATAACAACATCCAAACTATGTAAACTATGCAAATCAGTCTTGGAGATTACCACCACTATTTTTTTTACAAAAACACCTCCCACTTTCCATTCATCCTCTTGACTTTTTGCTGCTGTTATAAGCGTGTAATTCCCCGCCCGAGCCAACTGCATGAATCTTTTAAACGAAGACGGTGTTTGTCCCTCTGTATTTTTTGCGTGTATCACAAAAGGTTCTATGATCTGCCGACCGCCAACAACGGCAATCATTTGTCCAACACCGAAAATAAAAAATACTGCAAAAAAAATAAGGACCGCAATCTTATATTCCCTCTTGGACATTTGTTTGATTAAGCTCCAACGATCTCCACAAAAAATCCTTTTAACTTTCAATGAGACAACAGAATCTTTAGCAAAAACAAAAACATATGATCCGGCGTAATTCACCACAAGCGCCGCAAGAATACTCAAAGCCTGCGCAACAATCTCTTCAAACTTGGGAATGAAGAACAAAATGCTGTTCAACACCAACAAATTAATTCCCAGACCTGCGATATTAACGAGTACATATCGTGCATAATCAAAAAAATTCGGTCTATTTTTTACAACAGCCCCAAATGTCCAACGGTGATTAAAATAATAGTTTTGAGTTACCGCAACAGAAAAAGCCATCGTTGCAGCAAAATTCACATCGACCTGCATGTATCGTCTTGAAAGATAAAATACCGCAAGATTTGCCAATAAACCACAAAAACCGACAACACAAAATTTCACAAAATTGTGCTTTTTGAACAACTGAAATTTACGCGATAATAGACTGACGGCATTCATGATCTACTTTCCGAATCGTAATTTAATAATAGTAACAATATATGAGATCGCAAACACGAACAAATTCCTTTTTGTATCGCCGAACATCCTTTTTTGGAATGCGAACGGTATTTCTTTTATTTTTATATTACCTTTCGACTTTTTGAGTTTAAACAATATCTCTTCAACAATATCAAAATTATTGCATTTTAATTGCAGTTTTTTAATATCAGACGTTCGGTATAATTTAAAACTATTTGAAACATCTTTACACTTCAAATTCAAAACGATTGAATACGTTAAATTTATAATCAAACTCATAAAAACAAGGGCTTTACCATTATCTGTTTTTCCACCCTCAGTATATCGCGAAGCAATCACCACGTCATTCCCTTCTTTGTTGTCATACAAATTTTTTATAAATTCAGGATCATGCGATCCGTCGGCGTCCATAAAAATAGTATAGACACCTTGAGCGTTCTGTATGCCCGTTCTCACAGCATCACCATAATTATTTCCACCCATCCTATTTATATAGGTATCTCCATTTTCTTTGCACACCAAAACTGTATCGTCCATCGATTTCATCGTATCAACAATCAAAACTTCGTATGACGGCACGAGCTTTTTTAGAACAGCGTTAAGTTTCGGTAAAATAACACGCAAATTTTTTTCTTCCAGATATGCCGGAATGACAATACTTAATTCTTTCGTTTCCATATTCTTTAATCTTTCGTTTCAACCCACTGCAACATTTTTCTAATACCGACGATTGCATCAACTTTTGGTTTCCAACCGATTATTCTTTCAGCTTTTGAAATATCCGCAATAAATACTTTTTGATCGCTTTCTCGCGGTGGTAATTTTTCGTATTTCAATTTTATATGTAATTCCGATTCCAAAACATCAAAAAGTTCTAGCAGAGACAGACTGTTTTTTTGTCCCCCTCCAATATTGAATACTTCACCTGAAATCGTGTCTATTTTTGATGCCGCCATAAAATAAAGTTCGATCATATCATCCGCATGTAACACATCTCGTACTTGTTTACCGTCACCGGAAATAGTGAACGGTTTAAGTAATTTTCCTTGAGAAACATTCAGCGCTTGCTCACAAAACCACCCTATCCAACCTTGATCATATGTAGAGAACTGTCGTCCGCCATACATAGACGAATGACGAAATACAACGGTATTCAATTTAAAGATCCGATGAAAATCCAGCATATACTGATCTGCCGAACCTTTGGAACAGCCATACGGCGAGGCAAAGCACAACTGTGTTGACTCGTCCAAACCTTTCGGTTTACCCTTGATCGTATATCTCTTATCATTCTCTTCATATTCAAGAGTCTCAAGATCTCCATAAACCTTATTTGTTGAAGAATAAATTACCGTTGTTTTAGGACAATAACTCTTGACCGAATTAAGTATATTAAAAGTTCCCAAAGCGTTTATTTCAAAATCTTTTCTTGGATCGCTAATTGACGTAGTCATTGCAACTTGTCCAGCAAGATGAAAAATCACATCCGGCTTTTCATTTTGAATAAGACGTTCAACATCATTCACATTTCGGATATCACCATTGATAAAAGTAATATCAGCCAAGCTCTTGAGCCATGCCAAATTTTTCTCAGAACCAACACGAGACAAATTGTCGAACACAACAAGTTTTTCTCCCCGTTTTATAACCTCACCCGCAAGATTTGAACCTAAAAAACCACACCCTCCTGTTATTAGATATTTCATAATTATTTATTTATAAATTGTAACTCCTGTTCTATCATCAACATAAGACCGTCCTCAAGAGAATATTCATCTACCCAACCGAGTTTTCTCACCGTTTCTGAATTTGCCAAACCTTCCATGACTTCATTTTCACGATATGGCAATGCGCCAAAATTCAAAACCGTAGTCTTATTCTTGGTTAAACGTTTGATAAGCAAAATAAACTCTTTTATTGTAACCGCTTTATTCGTTCCGATCTCAAAATTATAAAAACCATTTTTCAAAGAATTCGAATGCTCAACAATCTTCATAAAAGCCCGAGTAACATCGTCAATAAAAATAAAATCTCTTTTTTGTTCACCTTTAGTGAAATCAATACTCTCAACTTTTTTCAAAAGCGAATCAACAACAAATGAAACAAATTTTGTTTTATCATCACCCGGCCCAAAAAAATGTTCAAGTGCTATATTCACACAGACCATTTTATCCTTTTGATTGAGCAGCCAATCTTTGAACTGTTTTTTCGACAATGAATAGCAACTCACTCGCTTATCCAAGATTGTGTCGGTATTTATAAAACATCGCACACCAGAATTTTCCCCCAGTTCCAAAAGCGTCACCGGCAAGATCAAGTTCGCTTCTATAATATGTAAAACACTCGTATTCTTGCGTCCGTAATCAGTCGCACAGTGCAAGACGGTATCAATCTTGTTGTTCTTAAAAACATCCTCCAGTTTAACCGTATCGATATCATAGACGGTCACCTTGTCCAACAATTCATTTATTCTAAATGTATTTGAAAAAGATCTTTTTAAAACAATAATCTTATAACAACCGCTTTTTACCAAAACTCTTAGTAAACTACTTCCCAAATAACCCGTAGCTCCAGTAAGTAACAGAACTTTCTTCAATCTATTGTTTTGTTGTTTTTTATCTTTCATATGTTCTTTTTTCGTTCAAAACGCGTACGTACTATTTTAACACTAAATCACGAAACTTCTCAAAAATCTTTCCGCAACCACTTTATTTGAAAAATTTGATTCAGTATAGTTTCTTGGAGAAAAATGGCTCAAATCAGCCAAAAAATCATCGAAAACTCTCTCCATATCTTTAAAATCCTTAAAAAAACAGCCACACTGTTCCGTAAGATACGGTGCCGATATTTTTTCGCTTTTCCAAATATACTGGCCGTGCTCCCAACGCCCGCAGTCCCAAACGAGCGTCGGTACGTTTTTCATCCATGCCTCGCACATGGCGATCCCCTGACTTTCTGTCTTTGAAAGAAAGATTACCATTTTTGATCTATCAAGCAACGACAAATATTTTTTATGCTCATACGAACCATATGTCACCACTTCATACGAAACATTTTTTTTATGCAAAAGATCAATGATATTTTGCAACAATATTTGATCTGCATTTTTTTGATACACCAAAACCTTATCTTTTTTTTGAGAACTCACTGGATACAAATCGACACCCGCCGGCCAAATCGCCAGTTTATCCTTTAATCCCGGTCTCACACTCAACCAAAAATCCGTCACCCAAGAACACGGGATGATTATTTTATCAATATTCGGGTTACTCATAATCTCATTCTGTTCATCCGGTATCACCACAAAATTCGGGCCAACAATCAGCTTTTTTATTTTCCCCTCTTTCTTTGCTTCTATCGCCCATCGTAACGCTTCAAAACTGCGATTTACATATACAATATCCCCAATACCGACCTCTTTTTCTTTTACATTATATTTATGATCAAACTTCAATTCACGCAATCCTTTTAACAAACTTTCATCTACCACGTCAGGACCTCTTCTTCGACCCAACAAAAATTTAACAACATTTTTAATATTGCGTACAAATCCTTCAAAACTACGAACTGGCGATTTTGTTAAAATTATAAGAGACATAAATTCTGTTTATTTTTTAGCAAAATATGCATGCTTCAGCTCTTCTAAAAATTTTATTTTTTTAAAAGGCTTATACAATTTTGCCAAAAATTTCTTTCTGTTAGTTTTTCTTTGTGTATATTCGGCAATGATTAATTCGCATTTTTCTATTTCTCTCATACGTGCTGGATTGATAGTTCTACGTTTTGCCAATTCAAAAGGTTGCTCGATAATATGTCTCAAAAAATCCTCAAAACCCGCACGCTCACGTTTAAAATCATATCCTTTTATCGTTACCGGCTCATTTATGATACTCAAATAGAGGTCGTCATCATTGTCTATTTCTTTGACCCTCTCAACCACCTGATCAAAACTCTCATATGCATGACAATTAATGAAACGCTTTTCGTTAAGTTCCTTCCCTATTCCCGGATCACCCCAATATATTGGAATTGTTCGAGCTGCCAACGAATTAATAATCTTCTCTGTTGTGTATCCAGCACGTGAAGAGTTTTCGAAAGCTATGGAAAATTTATGTTTCGATTCAAACTCCAACTTGTTTACAACCCTACCACCAACGTTATTGAGATACCCGCCACCTGCATCAACTTTTTTATACGCACTTAATTTTTCAAAGAAAGTCTTTCGCTCCCCATCAGAAAGATAATTCGAATAAACAAAACTGCAAAAAACTGTTTTTTGTTCAAGTTCTTTTTTTGTAAAAGGAACCGGAGCGACAAAATCCAGATCACCCGCCATTTCAATTTCTTTCTTACTATAAAAAACTGCAACCAAAAAAAGTGGTAAACGATAATATCTGTCTCCAAAACTCATATAATCAAAGCCAACGGCATAATCGCACAGATTGAAATTTGGACTAATATTCTCACCGGTAAAAAATATCCTGACGCAATCATACTTTAAATACTCAGACGACGGTTCGGTATAAAATACATATTCCGGATCCTCAGACAGTTCAACGTCATAATATTTTTTAAGGATGTTGCACAAAAAATAACCATAAGAAAATTCATCTTTTTCATCATATCCGCAAATTTTGATACGTATTTTTTTCATGTGTTTAGTAAAGATATTATACAATACGCGCAATGATTTGGCTCATATATTTCGGGTCATCGCAAACTTCCGGATTTCTTTCGTTCAGTTCATTAAAATATTTATATTCCACCTTCACCAATTGAGTCTCTTTTCTTAAAAACATCTCATATTCCATATCGATGTGCCCGATGTCAATCACACGATAACCCAACAAAAACAAATCGTATGTCAAAGGCTTCGCTGTTGGCCCGAGTGAGATCAATATTATTTTATTTTTAGGTATCTTTATTGCTTCACTTTTTATTTGATCATACTTCAAGAACGCATCCTCAGCCGGACACAATATTCGTTGCAAAGACCGTACATTATCAAACATGTCGTTTCCCACCCCCAAACGACTTTTCTCTCCTTCAATCAAAATAACATCTTGGTCTTTCCAAATTAAAAATAATTTCTTAAAGACCTGTCCACAATTCGTCTTATCCACAAAAGCCAAATATGGTCTTGTTATATGAGCGTCACCATATGCTCTATCAAAAGACAATAAACTGTACCAAAGAGGTCCGTATTTAAACAGGTGATGTAAGACAAACCAATACGATCTTTTAGTAAAAATACGTATATCCCCCCATATTCCTGGAATACAAACAAGCAAACCACTCAAGTTGCTTTGCAGCACTAAAGCAAGTTTTTTATTCAATTCTTGATCAACATTTTGGAAAGATAAATCACAGTTACCAATAAGGGACATTTCCCCATCACCAAAACGAACGACTGATAATTTTTTTTTAATGACCAAATCAATCGTATCATTGATTGACAATACTTTCGGGCGTTTGTAGTTCTTATTTACATACAAATTAAAATTATAGACCAGAAGAGCAATCCATGGTCCAATGCTTCTTCTTAACGATAAGGGCGTACAGGCTCTTATTTTTTGGATGCTATTTTGAATTAATGTTTTTTTCATAATACATTTTTATTATTTTTTGTAACATCTTTTGTTTATATTAATTATTAGAAACAAGAACTCTTTTTTGTCTTATCTTTTCAACTTTTTTTGATACACATTCATTTAGCAATACCGAAAAGAGAATCGTAAAAAGAAGAACGACGGCGCCACTCTCTATTGATTGCGAAACATTCAAAACAACATCCAAAACGAACACGTGTGAAATATAAATCGGATATGACAGCTCTCCAACATATGTATCAACTTTCCAGTTCTTAGTAAGACAAAAAATAAACGGCAGAAGTAAAGAAAAAATACCGACAAACAAATACCCAAAAAGTTTGAAATGAAACACTTCAAAAAGTGCGATAAAAAACAAAATGAAATAAAAAGCGAGTTTAAAATAGATTGTTTTGATATCAACAGTACATATTTTTTTATAAATACAATACGACACATTGCCAAGTAAGAAAAAGAACAATTCAGTTGGAAAGAACCTGTATGTCCACGGATCTTTATCTAAACCGACAGTCATTAAGTAAGCTCGCAAGGACAAAGATAAAAACATTAATAATAACACCCATTTCAAAGGTTTTTTTACAACGAACGGCGCGATAAGATAAAAGGTCAATTCAACACCAATCGACCACGCTTGCGGTATGAACAAAAAGATCGATAAGGGCAGTTCAAGGCTGGTCGGATGACCTGTAAAAAACATCATACCATTATAAATATTAATACCCATAAACATGACCCAATCCTGAAAAAGTATACCAACATTCGTTAAAACAAGAAAAAGAAAACTTGAAATATTCATAACATTAAAGTATTCAATGTAGTTCTTAAAAGCTCCGTTGTCTTGAATATTTAAAAAGTGAATGACCAAAGAATACGCCAATACACACAAAAGGACCGTCCAATAGACCGGAAATAATCGCAAGAACCGATTGCCTATGAACAGCCTATATGAATTTTTTTTATCAAGATATTTCTCATTCAACACAAGTGACATGTAAAAACCCGAAATAACATAAAATGACTGTACTGCAACCCTTCCCCCGACAAGATGCAACCCGAATATCGCACCCGCGTGCGCAGCGACAACAGAAACAGCTAAGATAAAGCGTATTAAACCCATAAATTATTTTCTTTGATATTTTTATCTTTGATCTACTTAAATTCTTTCAACAGTTCCTCTTTTGCCGCACCATAATTACTTTCTATTAATTCAAGTGTTATACCTTTTTCAAGCTCATACAGTCTGGCATAATGCATCAAACGATAAAAAATATAGCTAAAGATTATTATCAAACCAAGAGCTCCGTTCTTGAAATTTCTTTTAAATATCCAACCATATCCGACCATTCCTCGGAGCATGGCACCCACAGAAAATTTTTGACCTTCACGAAATTTATCGTTCGCTTCAACCTCTCCATAATGCATATGAACGCTCACAAATCGACTAATATTATAGGTGCTAAAATGACGCAAAGCATTTTCTTCTTTATCTGGTAAAGTTAAAAACTGCTCAGGTCTTCCCGTAAACTTTGCCATACTATGCAAATGAGGGTCGGAAAGATCGGCAAAATCCTTGTGAAAGAAAAATGGCACGTAAGACTTCAAAGCAACGTGGGACGTGTCACCCCAAAGATAGGTATGTAAAGGTATGGAGACCATTTTAATTTTATCCTGACGGGATATCTCCACCATTTTGGTAATCAAACTTAAAGGAGCAATATTATCGACAAAACCCCAATAAACCCAGTCTGTCTTTATTTTACTCTTAATAAATTCAAAGTTCTCGGTTGTTTCAGGTTTTACCGGTTTACTTGGTCTTCTATAAAAACCTATTCCAAATTTTTCGCATATTTCCTGAGTCTTGTCCGTACTTCCACCGTCCATAACAATAATATCACCATATTTCCTAAAATTATTGATGGCGTACATGATCCTGTTCTCCTCATTGTATGTAAACAGAACAAAGGTGATGTTATTCATACTTTTTTATTTTTTAATTTTATTTATAATAATTTTCTTAAGATCCCTGACCATAATAACCACCTTGTTGGGAACAATAAAAATGAGAGACCAAAGTAAAAAACGGAAAAAATCAACAGACGGTCCATAATGTTTATAAATAAACTTATAGTTTTCAAGATTGCATTTTAAACCATGACCTTTGGCTCTTAATAAAATTATTAAAATTCTTTTTTTATTTTCTTTCAGTAATTTTGAAATACGATCTTTGTCAAAACCAAAACTTATCATACGTTGATACAAGAGATTTCCGTGCGTGAAAGTAACGATCTCTCTTCCATTTTCTGCCCATCGGCAATCCTGTCCAGTTAAAACACCCGGGTCATTGATATAAAGCATTTTATTTTTTGCACGAACCAAAAGCTTTAAAACTGTCTCAAAATACAACCACTCTTGCAAAAAATCTTTCGGGTCAACACACTGTAACCATAATTCTCTATCAAAGATTAAAACACTGACCGCGCCCTGGCAAAAATTATTAAAATAGGCTTCATTATAATCTTTTGTTTCCAAAAGCGATTTCTTGTCAAAAAGACCTTTCTTTTTATAATCCTCAGGAGATACCATGTGGCGCGATTCAATACCCACAAAATCATATTCATTATTTTTCAAACAATCCACAACAAAAGAAACTGCTCCATTAACAACAACATCGTCGTCACCCAAATACCAACAATATTTACCGGTGGCGTTTCTTACAACATTCAAAACATTCAGATCGAATCCGACGTTTTTTTCCGCACAACGATAAACAAAGTGTCTGAAATATCTTCGATAACTCTCTGCAACCCCTGCAGTGTTATCTGTGCTATGGTTGTCTGAAATAACAATCTCAACAGCATCAGTCAAAAAAGGGTTGTCAATTATCTGAATCTTAAGACTCTCCAAACAATTCTTTAAATAATGTGCTCGATTATATGTCGGAATACAAATGCTTAAAATTGGAGTTGTCATGGGGTCAATTCAAATTGCTATTGCTAAATCAAATAAATACTATGCTTGAGTAATTCGTATGATATCATTTTTTACTTGGAGTGTAAGAATATTATTTTTATTACTTCGATTATGGTTTTCTATCATCTTTTTCAAAAAACCAATAGTGGGATAACTGTTCTTGCCGGTAAAGCACCTTGCGTCGTCGATTAAAACACAAAAATGAGGTACTTTTTTTAATATAAAATCTAATTCTTTAACAACAGGAGAATCCTCTTCACCGCGTGCCGTTTCGCCTCCCGAATAATGTGCATCCAACCAAAAAAGTATTGTTTTTTTCTTTCCTTCGACAATCTTAGGCAACAACACTCCGCTATCACCTTCAAAAACATGAATATGGCTGTAAGCTAAAAACCTATTTTGACAATCAATGAACAATTTGTGACTGAGCTCGATCGAAAACAGTTCATCAAAAGAATCCTTACAACTGTAAAGAGTGTCCCCCAAACAGGTACCTGTTTCAACAAATATCTTACAATCAATTTTTTTTGCGTAGTCCAACAACACTTTTACTTTTTCAGGTTGAGTAAGCATTCTGACGAAAACAGTGCCTGTAGTTTTGATATTAATAAAAGGCACCAACACCTTAAGTAGCAAAGGTCTTTTGATTATAAACTTCTTTATTTTTGTTTTAGTATTCATATTTTTTCAAAAATTCACTAACGGCAACACTAACAAAGTCGATCATTTCTTTCGTGACTGTCGGACCAACACCAATCCAAAAAGTATTGTTCATGATGTAATCAGTATTGGTCAGGTTGCCGACAACACGATATTTGTATTGATTATTTACAAAATACGGCTGTTTCACGATATTGCCCGAGAACAACAAACGTGTACCGATCTTTTTACTATCAAGATATTTCATAAGTTCAATTCGATCAAAACCGGCACCTTCTTTGATGGTCAATAAGAATCCAAACCAACTTGGATTGGCGTCAGGTAAATGTTCCGTCAGAATAAAATACTTCTCGAACTGTTTGAATTTCTCTGTCAACAAATTGAAATTCTCACGGCGTTTTGCAACAAAATCATTGAGTTTATCCATCTGTGCCAAACCAAGTGCTGCTTGAATATCAGTCATTTTCAAATTGTATCCCAACTCGCTGTAAATATATTTATGATCATAACCGAACGGCAAATTACCGAACTGCCAGTTGAATCTGTTTCGGCACGTATTATCTTTTCCTGTCGGACACCAACAATCTCGTCCCCAATCTCGGAATGATCGGACGAGTTTGTTCAACAAAACATCACTTGTAAATACAGCACCTCCTTCCGCCGTTGTAATGTGATGAGCGGGGTAAAAACTACATGTCGCGATATGACCAAAACTTCCCGTTCGTTTTCCTTTGTATTCAGAACCAAGTGCATCACAGTTATCTTCAATAAGCCACAAACCTTTTTCTTCACAGAACTTTGCAATCTCGTCAACCTCATACGGATTGCCTAACGTATGAGCAACCATAATCGCTTTTGTCTTTTCAGAATAAGCTTTTTTTATGGATTCCAAACTTGGATTGTAAAAACCAAGCTCCACATCAACAAAAACGGGAACAAGACCATTTTGAATGAGGGGATTAACGGTCGTTGGAAATCCTGCAGCCACCGTGATCACTTCATCACCCGGTTTCAACCTTTTGTTCTCGGGTAATTTTTTTGATGTCAAAGCCGTCACTGCCAACAAATTTGCCGAAGAACCTGAATTCACCAAAGAACAGAACTTCGTTCCAACAAAAGCCGCGAGTTTCGATTCGAGTTGTTCTGAATACTTCCCTTCAGTCCACCACCCTTCCAAGACAGCTTCGGTCATGTTCAAAATTTCTTTCTCGTCAAAAACTTTCCCCGAAACAGGAACAACACTTTCACCCGGAACGAATTTCTTTATCGGAAACCTTCTCTTGTAATCTTCGATCAATAATTTTTTTAATTCTTCATTCATATTGTTATTTGTGTTAATCTTCTTCTAAAAAAACTTTTTTATCTAATTTTTCTTTTATGCTTTTATAATATTCAAACATTTCTTTTATAGCCTCCTTATGGGAAGTAAATTTATAATCACCGATACATTCCTTCAACCGATCGGTATTGCAAGAATATTCATTATTCAAACCTTCGACTTTTATCTTTATTTCCTGTTTCCCTTCTTCCAGATCATTAATGATACGCGCTAAAGAAAGAAGATCTACAGGTTCACCCATTCCAATATTATAATATTTTTCTTTGGGTTTGTTCTCGATAAAATATTTCAGAATATTAACCAGATCCTTAATATAAATATAATCAAAAAAAACATTCTTATGCATTGTGATAGGAAGACCAAAAAGTTTTTTGCAAATAGTGTTCGAGATGAACCTGACTTGATAATCCTCGTTTTTTCCATAGATGCCAAACAATCTCAAATGAGTGATATAATCAACCTGTCCGGAAAATTCAGACATAATGTATTTTCCAAAGCCATAAGCATCGGCGGGAATACATTCCCCAAAAGAATCTTCTTTTATCTTTACAATGGGACGTCTTTTGTCATATTCGGCACCTGATCCCAGCACGATCATTCTGCCAAAATATTTTTTGCCGGAAACCACGTTGAAGAACATTCTCAAATTATCCTGCAAAAAATTCTGATCGCTTTGGTTTCTTTTCCCCCCGACATTCGCGGAAAAAATGACAATATCGGGCCTTGTCTTTTCCAAAAAAGAAAGCACAGCTTGTTTATCCAAAAGATCCAATACCGAGTGGCTGGGAGAAAAAAAAGTATAGACACCTCCAAGCTGTTCAATAATATTTTTACCGATAAATCCGGTACCGCCTGCAATAAATATTTTCATACCGATCATTCAGCGACCAACTTCATTAATTCCTTATAATCTTTGACCACATAGGTCGGTCTTGCTTCCAACAATTGCTTTTCATCGTGAAAACCCCACGTAATGCCCAGCGATGTCAGCTCCAAACCTTCAACCTCAGAAAGATCCCCCGCAGTGTCGGTGACAAAATAAAAATCTTTCTTCGGATCCAATCGCTCGGTGATCACCATTCTTTTCCCGTTCTTATTTATACCCGAGATATTCTTAAAATAACCGTCAAGCTGAGCATTCTTTAAAACATCGGCGATAAGAACATCCGGAGCACTGGAAACGATCGTCAGTTCGGCAAGGTCTCCCAAGGTTCTGATCATCTCCGCGGAAAAATCAAACAACTTGACCGTTCGTTCATTATAAATATCTGAGAAGATCTTGTATTTATGTTCCGTGAACAATCGATTTTTTTCTTCGTCCGGTCCGATGAAATCTTTAAGTTTTTTATGAATGTTGCCACTAAAAAAAGCGCTGTATGCATCTTCGGACAAAGACTTTCCGATCTTCTCCGCCGCCGATCGGTTGATCTCATAGAGCGGTTTAAAAGAATCAACGATCACGCCGTCAAAATCAAAAATAATTACCTTGCTTTTTTCTGACATATTAAAATTTCGATAAGATCAATTTCATGAAAGATCCGACATCGCGAGGGTGTCGACTGGTCACGATATTTTCATCTTCAACAGCCGGTTCATTCTCGTAGATCGCTCCGGCGTTCTTCAGATCATCAACGATCCCGACATAACAAGTCGCATGTTTTCCTTTTAATATTCCGGCAGAGATCAAGACCCACGGACCATGACAAAATGCTGCTACGATCTTTTTAGCTTCGTTCATTTTTCGCACAAAATCCAAAACCTCAGGAATCTGTCTTACTCTGTCAGGAGCTTCAAAACCTCCAGGGATCAAAACAAGATCATAGTCTTCAATTTTTAATTTTGTCGAATCAACCAATTCTCCATAATAACGCACCATTAATTCGAGAGGAAAGTTCAATCTTCCGTTCACCATTTTTTTATCTTTGGTTGCAAGATGGACTTGAAATCCCGCTTCGTGCAAACGAATGACCGGGTAGATCACTTCTTCATCTTCAAAACCTTCCGCGGTAATGATCACTGCTCGTTTTGTTTTATTTTCCATACTTTTTTAATTAATGACAATTGTTAATTTAATCGTTCTTTATATTGGACAAAAATTCATCCTTATCCAAAAAAGGATACATTTCAGCCATCGGTTTGCTATCCATTGTACCATCCTCTTTTTTCATTGAATACATTTTTGGGATCAAAGGTTGGGTTGGTGACATAAATATCTCGCAAAGCATCGGACCGTCGCTTTCTAGCACTTTCGATACTTTTTCTTCTATGTTCGAATGATCCGCTATCTTGCAATATGGAATGCCAAATGCCGAGGAAATTTTTTCAAAATCAGGCAAACTCACCCCTGAAGAAGCATCGCTCGCTTCCAATTTTCCTCCGAAGAACGCGTTCTGTGTATTTCGGATCGCCAAATAACCTTGGTTGTTCAGCAAGAAGATCTTGATCGGCAGGTTGTGATGCTTGACCGTCTGCAATTCTTGGATGTTCATCATAAAACCACCATCACCCACGATTAATATTGTTCTCTCTTTATGGTGAGCAAAACAAGCTCCAATCGCAGCCGGCAGATCATACCCCATCGCGGCACATCCGACATTACTGATCAATCTCTGATCTTTTTTTATTTTAAAACATTGCAACGTCGCGGTAAACGATGTTCCCACACCAGTTACAATAACTTCCCCTTCACGCAATAACGAAGCAAGTACGTCCGTGAAATAGTATGAGTTCACAAAACCTTTTTCATCTTTGTATTCAGGCAGAACAACGGGATATTTTTTCTTCCACGATGCACATCGTTCATCCCATCCTTTTTCATCTTTCCAAACAAGTCCTTTCGATCGATCAAACAATGCTGTAAGAAAATCTTTTGCGTCGGCGTGTATCGCAATATCCGGGTGCACGGTTTTTTTGTGCAGTTCCGGATCGTCGACATCGACTTGAACTTTTTTCGCTCCCGCGGCAAATTCATTGTAATTGTATCCGATATTCCAAAGATGGTGTCTCGCACCAACGCTGATCAACAGATCACAATTTTGAACCGCAAAATTGCCTGCACGATCACCGAATACACCCGGCCTGCCGATACAAAGATCATGCGCGGTCGGTATCAGATCGTGAGCTGACATTGCGGTCACCACTGGAATATTCATTTGTTCAACAATTTTCATCAGGACTTCTTCACCTTTTGCCAATCGTATTCCATGACCAACAAAGAACAACGGACGTTTTGCGTTCTTGATCATTGCGATCACTTCATCGACTTGAACATTTAACGCATTATCAACTGTCAGATCACTTTTTTCCGGCGTATAACTTCGCAATTTTTCTTCATCAACCATTGCCGATTGAACATCCGAAGGAATATCCAAAAGCACCGGTCCCGGGCGACCCGACTTTGCAAGGAAGACAGCCTTCTCCAAATGATATTTAATGTCACTTGGATCCGATACGACAGCGGCGTATTTTGTGATCGTTTGAACCAAACCAACGGCATCCATCTCCTGGATACCGAGTTGTCTCAAACTCCCTTCTTTCATGTTATCCCTTTTAACTTGTCCCGAAATATAAAGTACTGGTATTGAATCAAGCCACGCGCCCGCTATTCCCGTCATCATATTGGTCACACCGGGGCCCACGGTCACAACACACACCCCGAGATTCTTGCTCACCCGAGAATAGCATTCAGCCGCGATCGCACATCCCTGTTCATGGTGATTACAAACATATTTTAACTTATCATTCTTTGCGATCGAATCGATCAGTTGAACGTCACATCCTCCGGATATCAAGAACACGTCTTTAACACCTTGTGATGAAATAAATTCAGAAACAATATCAGATACTTTCTTTTGCATACGTTTAATAAATGATTAACATGTGGCAATCGGTCGGTTTTACATTGCCGTTTAGATTTTTAATAAATTCACTTGTTACGGATTCCCCCGCATCAAGAATAAGTTCACCATTATGACCGGTCAAATTCCCCTCTAACAAACAAATATGAACATTATCATCATCGGTTATGTGTTCTCTCACAATATCGTCAAAAGATCCGCGAACGACTTTCAGATTCTTGCCGACTAAATTTCTCTCTTCACTATATTTCCCTTTTGGAGCTTTAAAATGAAGATCGCAGTAATTATAATCCGCCAATTTGTCCGACATGAAATTCTGTCCTTCGTATGTTTTGTTCTCTCTGCCATATTGATCTTTCAATCTCACCAGATCGTTCTTGTTCGGAGGAGTTTCTATTTCCATCAAAAAAGTCTCACCGTCAGATGCCGATCGTGTCGAGTGGAACACACCGCTATCAATGAATAATCCGTCCATCGCGTTAAGCAAGAATTGAGTATCAAGAGTCGACGTAACAGCTTGACCCGACAACACCGTCAATGATGTTTTTTTGTTCGGATGACAATGCATCGAAGTCCCACTGTCTTTTTTCAAACAAAGGATCCAAATGGCAACACGGTCGTTCTCAAACAACAAATACTCGTAACCCCACGGTTTGTTGACAACAATTTTTTTGTAATCCAAATTCACCCCTTGATGCAAAACATTGGTTCTTTTAAATGATAAGTTATAAAGATCCGATTCTGATCTAAATATTTTTTTGATCATACTTTTTATCGATTAAAGAGCCAGCAGTTAAGATTTTGATCATACAAGCTGTTCAAATGAGCAAGTTCTCGATCATTATCCAAACATTGCCAAAAACCGTCGTGTTTAAAAATATTGATTTGTCCATCTTTTGCCAATTTCTTGAAGACTTCATTCTCTAGAACACATTCATTGAAAGGGTTAAGATAATTAAAGATCTCTTTATTGAAGATCATAAAACCACCATTCACCCAGCCATGATTACTTTTAAGAAGAGATTTTTCATTGAAATCCACCACTTCATCACCTTCAAAGATAAAATCACCATATCTATATGGTGGCATCACTCCGGTTATCGTCGCGATCTTACCTGATTTGATATGGCTCTCCAGAACAGCGTCGAGATCAACATCCGACAAACAATCCGCATATGCAACGGCAAAACTGTCACCCAAATATTCCTGGCATCTACTTACTCTTGCGCCAGTACCGGCATTCTCACCTGTTTCCACGCACGTTACTTTCCAATCTTCTTCTTGATTATTCGTAAGATACTGGACGGTATTGTCAGCTAAAGAGATGGTGATGTTGTTTGAATTATTATTGAAATTCAAAAAATAATCCCGAACCATATGTCCGTTCTTGCCCAACGCCAAAACAAAATCCGAGAAACCAAACCGTGAAAAGATCTTCATCACATTCCATATCATCGGTTGCGGTCCGATCTTGACCATGGCCTTCGGGATGAACTCGTTGCTGTTTTCCAATCGAATACCTTTACCTCCACATAATATAACAACTTTCATAATAACTTTATGTTTTAGAATTATTTAATCACCACTAATAAAACTTGTTTATAAATTCTTCAAAATCAACTTTTCAATTTTTTCAGCCGATATTCCGGCGGCGTCACGCATATAATCCTGTTTGCCGACAAAATCAAAATATTTGTCTTCAACACCCAATCGTACCAATTTTACACCAAGATCCTCCTCCGCAATAATCTCCGCGATCATTGATCCGAAACCACCGATAACCGTATGTTCCTCCACGGTGAAGATTGTTTTATGTTTCTTTATTATATCGATCAAAATTTCTTTATTGACCGGTTTTACAAAAGGAAAACTAAAAAGTGAGACAACTTTACCTTTTTCGTTCAACATGCCCACAGCCTTATGCGCCTCAGACAATATATTACCGCAAGAAAAGACGGCGACGCCGGTATTATTCTTACCCTCAGTTATTCCGATCGGATCGCCGACAACAATACTCTTTTGATCTATCGAACCGACGATATTCACTTCCCCTCCGCGATTCAATCGAATATAACTCGGACCGCCCATTTGAAGAGCCTTCTCAACGACCGATATCGCTTCATTCGGATCCGCAGGACACATCACTTTCATGTTCGGCAACGATCGCATGATAGAAATATCCTCCAAAGCGTAATGGGTCGTACCCAATGTTCCATAGGCGAATCCTCCTCCGACACCGACGATCGTCACATCCAAATTCTGGTAGCACACATCCACGCGAATTTGTTCAAAACAGCGCATGGTTGCAAATGGCGCGATCGTATACACAAAAACTTTTTTGCCGCTGAGAGCCAAACCTGCCGCCACTCCGATCATGTTTTGTTCCGCGATGCCGGTATTGATGAATTGTTTCGGCAATTCCTCCATGAATTTTTCCATCACCGAATAACCCAGATCCGCGGTCATCAAAACGATATTTGGATCCTTCTTCGCCGCTTCAAGAATATAATTTATTGTTGTATTTCTCATGTTGTTATACTCCTAATTCTTTTAAAGCCTGCTCATATTGTTCATCGGTCGGAGTCTTGTAATGCCAATCAACTTTGTTTTCCATATAACTGACCCCTTTTCCTTTTACCGTTTTTGCTACAAGAACCACCGGACGAGAAGTCTTTCCACATTCGGACAAGACCTTTTCCAACGCCTCAACATCGTGTCCATCAACATCATACGATTCAAAACCAAAAGATTTAAATCTTTCCGAAAGATTAGCTTGAGAGATTATTTTTTCGGCCTCGCCCATGCCTTGTTGATTATTATGATCGACAATGACGCGAAGGTTGTCCAATTTGTTTTGAGCTGCGAACATGACAGCTTCCCACACCGATCCTTCATTACATTCTCCATCTCCCATCAAACAAAAGACTTTTCTGCTTTTTACATCAAGTTTGGCACCCAAAGCAATTCCAACTGCTAATGGAAGACCGTGACCCAACGACCCCGACGAGACCTCAACCCCAGGAAGACTGTTCTTGATCACATGTCCTGCCATTTTTGTCCCGTTCTTTGCATAATCATCAAGAACGGAAGGTTTGCAAAAACCCGCTTCAACCAAAACAGAATACAAAGCCACAGCCGCGTGTCCTTTGCTTAAAATAAAGATATCTCTATTTTCATCCTTCACATTTTGAGGATTTATATTCATTACTTTGAAATATAAAACAGCAAGAATATCGGCAATACTGAGACACGATCCGACATGCGCACTTTTTGTTTTGTAGATCGCACTCAAAATATTCGTCCTTATTTTTGCAGCTGTTTTTTGTAATTCCAAAGTTGTCATAATAATTTTTAACTCTTGATTATTTGATGAGTTCGATCAATGCATCACAAACAAAATCAATATCCTCTTTGTTCAAATTTGCCGCTGATGGCAAAGACACTCCCGACTCTTCAGCTTTTTGGGCTTCCGGATTTGGAAATCTCTGTTCAAAAACCGGGAAACGACTCATTCTCGGAAAAGCCGGTCTTGTGTGAATATTCAATTCTTTTAATTTCTTTACCAAATCATCGCGAAAAGCTTTATCTTTGTTTGTTAACAAGAACGAAGGATAACAATAGGTAGCTCTTGTTCCCTCTTGTTCTTTAAGCAATTTAATACCCGGAATATTCTTCAATCGTGCTTCATACCAACCATATATCTCTCTTTTTTTAGCGATCAATTCTTCGACTCGTTCTACTTGGGCAAGCGCCAACGACGCCGTAAGATTTGCCATTGTGTATTGGTAACCGATAGAATCAGACCAAAAAACAGCTTGGGAATCAGTTCTTCCCATGTTAGATAATAACCGAGCTTTTTTATAAATCTCTTCATCATTTGTAACAAATATTCCACCTTCACCACTCACTGCGAGTTTGGCGCCATGAAAACTAAAACACCCGATATCACCGAACGTTCCAACTTTTTGTCCTTTAAATTCTCCTCCTAATGTTGGTGCAGCATCTTCAATAACGCGCAAATTGTGTTCTTTAGCGATCTTCATAATCTCATCCATTCGTGCAGGAATTCCAAAACTGTGAACCAACATAATAGCTTTCGTTTTTGGAGTAATCGCTTTTCTGATTGCTTCAGGATCGATACACCACGTGTTAGGATCAACATCTACAAAAACAACCGTTGCACCTGTATATGCGATAGCATATGAAGTAGCAACCCAACTAAAATCCGTACAGATAACTTCATCACCCTCTTTAAGTCCAAGAGATGCTGCTGCCAAGTGTAATGCTAAAGTACAACAATGTGTTGCAATAGCATACTTCACTCCCAAATATTCACAAACAGTTTTTTCAAGCAATCGAACATGTTTGTCGAATGTTTCGTAAAATCCATTCTTTACACCATCGATAACATAATCGATCTCTTTTTGCGTGATCGATGGACCGGCAAAACTTATCTTTTTTTCACTTCTTTTCATATATTTTTATTTTTATAAATTATAATTTTTTTAATTTTTCGATTGCAAGATCCAATATGGCATCGTCTTTTGCAAAACAAAAACGTACCAGATCCTCTCCCCCGTCATCATGATAAAACGCACTTCCTGGAACAACAGCAACACCTGTTTTCTGCAATATATACATTGCCTTTTCTTTACTGTTCTTCCCCAGTACCGAACTGACATCCGCCATAACATAATAGGCGCCCTTCGGAACATACGGAGTGAGACCAATCTCAAAAAGAGCTTTGCATATCTTATCTCTCTTATTCTGATATTTTAACCTCAGCTCATTATAGAAAGTATCGGGTATGTTTGCGATACCGGAGGCAATACCCATTTGCAGAGGCGCCGGCGCACATACATAGATCACATCATTCACAAAACCAATGCTTTCTTTCCATTTTTCATGACATATGCAATAACCCACTCTCCAGCCGGTCGTGCTGAATGTTTTTGAATATCCCGAGACAGTAATCGTCCTGTCAAAAATTTCAGGGAGCGAAGCGGGGCTGATGTGTTTCAAACCATCATATACGAAATATTCGTATATCTCATCACTGAAAATAAACAAATCATGTTTGATCGCAAAATCAGCGATACTTTTCAATTCACTCATTGAAAAAACCTTACCAACAGGATTTGATGGCGTATTTACCAAGATCGCTTTTGTTTTTGATGTAACGAGTTTTTCCAATTCGTTCATATCAAAATCCCAGTTTGGTGGTACTAATTTGACGAACTTCGGAACAGCTCCAACCGCTACCAAAGTATTAACATGATATCCGTAATATGGTTCAAAAAGGATCACTTCATCACCCGGTTCGATCAAAGCCACAAGGCTCGCATACAACGCGCCGGTCGTTCCTTCTGAAACAACAATATTCTTATCTGCCGTTATATCAATATTATTGTATTTTTTTGTTTTAACGACGATCGCTTCTCGCAATTCATCAACACCGTCATATCTCGTATAGGTGTTAATACCATTTTTAATTGCCGCAATAGCCCCCTCTTCAACCTCTTTCGGTAACGGCAGATCACATACTCCCTGTGCCAAATTTAGACCGCCAACCTTGTCACACTCAATAGACATACTTCGTATTTCTGATTGACTGATATTATTTGCAATGTTGCTGGTTTTTAAATTCATATTATTTCAAGATCATAAAAACATCATAACGCTCTATCGTACCAGTATATCCTTCCGGTGCTTCTGCCCACTCAATACAATTATTCTTGTTTGTTTTTATTAAAGGGACTCTTTTAGCTTCCTTAAAACCCATTCGTTCATACAATTTTAAAGCGCGATCATTATCTGATGCTGTTTCGAGAGTGTAACCTTCTAGACCAAACTCCTTCTTCCCCCATTGCATCATATTATTGATAGCACTCTCGATAATACCCGGATACTTATCAACACCTCGAAGAATATTATCTATGTCACAAACTCGATCATTAAAATTAAAACGAAACAATCCGACATGACCAACAAATTCCCCATTGACCTCTATCATAAACAAAAGCCGATCCGAAGCTCCAATAACCCTTTCTTCAAACCATTTCTTTGTTCTTTCTGGAGTAACTTCAAATTGCGAAGGAAACCATATTTCATGTTTTTTTCTCCAATCAGACAATAGTTGTATGATGTTCTTATCTTCATTCCTGTCAGCGGTTAAAAAAACAAGCTTATACTTCACGTCTCCAAAAGAACAATCAATCGTTGTCTCTCCGAACGCTTTGTTTTTCAGATCTTTTATTTTATTTAAGATAGTGTCTTTGATATCCTCCATGTTATTTTAAATTATTTTTGTACCACTCGTATGTCTCTTTGATCCCCTCTTCAAAAGTATACTTCTCTTTCCAACCTAAAACTCTCTTGGCTTTTTCGTAATTCAAACTTTGAGCGGGAATCTCATTTTGTTGGTTGTTAACAACTTTGTATTTGCATTCTTTACCGATGATCTTCGGAATTTTTTCCAAAAGATCCAAGACCGAGAAGTTATATCCCGTACTGAAATTGAACGCCTCACCCTTTGTCTTATCGATATTCTCAGCAAGCGCGATATATCCTTCCACCACTTCTCTCACATACACATAGTCGCGAACAAAACTCCCGTCGCTTCGCAATTCCAAAGTTTCATTGTTCATCACAGCTTTCATGATCCCCGGAACGATACGATTGAAATTCAAGTCTCCCGGACCGTAAATATTTCCAAAACGACTGACCGCTACCGGCATTTTATATGTCTTCGCATACGTTCGCGCAATAAGATCAACGCATGATTTTGAAACATCATACGGATGATCACCCGCCATTGGAAAATCTTCCGTGGCATCTACCGATCCTTTACCGTACGCTTTGTCGCTCGATGCAACAACAACAGCTTTGATCCGTGGATACAATCGTGCACTTTCCAAGATGTTCACCGTTCCCATAACATTATCATTAAGCGTTTCTCGCGGATTCCAATAGGCTGTTTCCACGATCGGTTGCGCACCAATGTGAAAAATATATTCGATCTCATATTTTGTTATTACATCAAGAACGCGGTCAAAATCTTTAAAATCACAATTTGCCATAACCACTTTTTCTTGCAGTTTTTTATGTGCAAAATAAGACTTTGGATTAAAAGATCGATGCGTACAAACAACATTTGCTCCCAATTCCAATAATTTTTCCGTCACATGCGAACCGACCAAACCCGTTGCTCCCGTTACCAAAACATTTTTTCCTTTTAATACTGACATATATAAATTAAAATTATTTTTTAAAATTACTTCCACATTCTCCAAAAAGGATCTTTTTCCCAATGTTCATTCATTTCTTCAATCTCTTTATATGTATCCATACACTTCCATTTTCCGTGGTGCAAATATACCGAAAGTTCTCCCTCAGCCGCTAACTTTGGAAAAAGACTTTCAATCATAGACCCCGGTTCTATCATATCCAGAACCTCTGTCTTAAAGACCATAAACCCTCCATTAATAACATCTTTCAATTCCGTGTTTTCATCATCAACAGTAACGTTGTGTTGCATAAATTCTGCCGCCTTATTGTTTTTGCGATCAACATTTAAGAATCCGAATCGACTCAACGGTTTCACCCCCGTAATAGTACCCAACGTTCCTTGTTTTTCATGAAATTTCACCAATTTCTTAATATCAATATCCGCAACCCCATCTCCGTATGTCACCATAAAGTTCTTATCCTTGCCGATATATTTTTTGAGCAATCGCACTCGCTCTCCGGTCAAACTTTTCAATCCGGTCTCAGCAAAGATCATATTGAAATCGTCACAACCATTGTTAAGAAAGTCGACCTTGCCGGTTTTTGTGTTCAATTTAAAGTCGTTTTCAAAAGTTCTCCAATGCAAAAAATGTTCCTTGATAAGATTACCCTTATATCCCAAAGCAATAATAAAATCTTTATACCCATAATGAGCGTAGATTTTCATAATATGCCACAAAATAGGTTTACCACCAACTTCAACCAACGGTTTTGGTTTGAATTCGGTTTCTTCCTTCATTCTCGTCCCCGTTCCCCCACACAAAATAATTGTTTTCATATTTCGTCTTGATTAAAAAATAATAATTTAAATTTGTTTTTAAATGGTGCGTAAAATATATACAGATCACTTTTTTTGATGAGACCGAAACACCAAAACGAAGCTGTTGTAAGGACAAGCGTTACCGCAGCAACCCACACGTTATTAAGGTAACCGAATATCTTTATAAGCGAAAAAGAAACGGCCAATATCCCCAACAAAAAAAACATTTTAAACAACATTTTTTTATCCTTATCCCAATCTGCATAGTATTGTAACAAAAATAAATTAAGCCCCTCAGCAATAACGGTCGCCCAAGCGGCACCGTACAAAGAATACTTCGGAATAAGTACCAAATTAAGGAGTATATTAGCCAAACAACTAATCATAATTATTTTTAAACTAAACTTCTCTTTGTTCTGTATAATCAATAACGCATTGAACAAACCGCTTAAAGACGATATTGTTAAAACCAAAACAACGATCCTCATAGTCAAAATACTTGGCACAAACGAACTGGGGAAAAACCAATCAACTGCATATGGCGCGAAAAAAATAAAAAATACCGTCAAAAAAAGACTCGTGGTAAATAATATTCTTAAAGAAGAATCAAAAAAATCTCTGAATTTTTCTCGACTTTCCAAATTAAAAACGCGAGACAGTGTCGGAAAAATCGCAGGCAAAAATAAAATTCCTGGGAATATATTAGCTATTTCGTACGCTTTATAACCAGCACTGTACCAACCGACAGTTTCAAAATTTTGCATAAATTTTAACATAACCATATCGATCCTTCCGTATACAGAAATAAAAATAGTAAAAAAAGCAAAAGGAAGTCCTTTTTTTATTAAAACTTTGGCATCCTTCCACTCGATCAAAAAACTCGGGAAAAATGGAAAATGACCGGAAAAATAATAAAACAACGAAACCACCTGCGCCAAGATCATTGCAAAAAATATTGCTTCAACTTTTGGAATGAATAAAAGAGTAATTCCACCAACAAAAATAATAATCGCCTTTTCAAACAAAGAACGAATAGCTCCAAATTTAAAATTGTTTATCGAATTCAAATATGATTCCAGTTGAGAAACAACTAGAGTTAAAATGACAAAAATAAAATATAAAATTAAAGCTAAGAAAATATCGCGATTTATAAACCAGTTTACAATACAAAAAGGCACGAAAATAACACCCGACATAACAATCTTCATTGTCAGGACCAAATTAAAATCATGTTTTATTTGTTCCAAAGTCAGTATCCCTTTTGACCATTCACGATAAAGATAACTGCTAATGCCAAAATCTGAAAAAATAAACCAAAAAGCAACAAAAGAAGCAATAAAATTAAACTGCCCCATACCCTTTTCGAGTAAGATATGAGACATGAAAACAAAAAATACCAGCCCGAATATTCTCGTTACCAATTGAGAGAAAAAACCCCAAGCAAAATTTTTACCAACTTGTTCTTCGTGACTCATAATTACCAATCCTTAGTTTTTTCGATAGTTTTTGTTTTCACCTTCTGGTACAAATCTGTCGCCTTTTCATCAATTACCGGAGAAACAACCTTCAAGATCTCGTGTCCCAAAATACGATATTGCTTGCCAACCTTATTTGCTTTAAGCAAACCGCTTTTCAACATTCTTTTAACGGTACTTTTACTTACTTTAAGTAATTTTTCGGTTTCCGCAGGCGTATATACTTCGTTTGGTTTTATCTCCATAAATGTACCCAGTATTATATCATTGGGTGTCATTGAGTGTCAACAGGTATCAAAATTCACTCCTTTGACAAAGAATTTAACTGAAACAGATCAATAAATGTTACAAACTAAGCGAAATAAACTCTTTAAGATACGGATTCCAAGATTCGTCAACAACATCAAACCATTTTGATTCTGAAGATTGAGCGTCTAGCGTACACGTAGAAATATCATCTATGCCAACATAAAATACTACGTTCACGGTATGTGTATTGCCACCGAAGGGTCCTCGAGGGAAGATTGTTTCATCAACTCCTAATTTTTTGATATTTTTTGCGACAAACCCCGTTTCTTCCTTTAATTTTCTTTTTGCAGCATCTTCAAGTGTCTCATTTTTAAAGACTCTCCCACCGGGAAACCACCACTCATTTTTTGCCGGTTCATTTGTTCTTTTGAGCATAAGAAATTTACCCCGATGAACAACAACAATATCCACACACAATATCGGCATTGTTCGATGTATCTCTTTATAAAGCTCTTCAGAAATAAAATTAGTGTTTGCTTTCATATTCAAAATCGGATTGCGCCATCATTTTGGCGAGATCTTTAAAAGTAACTTTTGGTTTCCAACCGAGTTCTTTCTTTGCTTTGCTGTAATCGCCGAGCAGAACGTCAACTTCAGCTGGACGGAAATATTTTGAATCGATTTCAATAAGAACTTTCTTCGTCTTTTTATCGATTCCTTTTTCGTTCAATCCTTTCCCCTTCCATTCGATCTCATATCCCAAATGTTTTGCGGCTTCTTCAACGAACTCACGAACGGTATGCGTTTCATTCGTTGCAACAACATAATCATCCGGTTTCTTCGCCTGCAACATCAACCACATCGCTTCGACATAATCTTTCGCATATCCCCAATCACGTTTAGCGTCCATATTTCCAAGGAACAATGTATCTTGTTTTCCAAGTTTGATTCTCGCAAAAGCTTGCGTGATCTTTCTTGTCACGAACGTTTCCCCACGTCGAGGACTTTCGTGATTAAAGAGGATTCCGTTACATGCAAACAATCCGTAACTCTCGCGATAATTCTTGGTAATCCAATACGCATACACTTTCGCACAACCATACGGAGATCGCGGATGAAAAGCGCTGGTTTCTTTAAGTGGAAGTTCCACCGCCTTTCCAAACATCTCGCTCGATGAAGCTTGATAGAATTTTGTTTTAATGCCCGTTTCGCGAATCGCATCCAAAAGTCGCAACGTTCCAATACCAGTCACATCAGCAGTATATTCCGGAATTTCAAAACTTACTTGCACATGACTTTGTGCACCAAGATTATAAATTTCATCAGGCTTTATTTTTTCCAAAAGTCGACTCAAGTTGCTCGAATCAGAAAGATCACCATAATGCAAAAAAAGCTTACGGTTCTTGTCATGAGGATCTTGATAGATATTGTCGAGACGATGTGTGTTAATCGTACTTGAACGTCTGATCAAACCGTGAACTTCATACCCTTTTTCAAGCAAGAACTCTGCAAGGTACGATCCATCTTGTCCGGTAATTCCCGTGATAAAAGCCTTTTTAATTTTCTTGTTTTTTTCTTTTTTCATATATTTAGATTCGTTTAACGCTATTGGTAACTTACCGCCATGATGAATAGTTACAAAATTGTAGCGTGAAAGCATTGATAAAGCAATTTGACTATATAACCTTTTAATTGTAGTATCGCAGGAGCTTTAAAAATAATCCTCTGTCGGGGATAGTATCCGTTATTTAATAACCTAATAAAAAATATAATGAAAAAAGATTCTAAGATTTTCGTTGCAGGACACCGAGGACTTGTGGGTTCAGCGATCGTACGCCGTCTTAAAAAAGGCGGATATAAAAATCTTGTGCTCAAAACACACAAGGAACTTGATTTGCTCGATCAAAAAGCAGTGGCAAAATTCTTTACAACTGAAAAACCGGAATATGTTTTCCTTGCCGCGGCAAAAGTCGGTGGCATCATTGCCAACAACACCTACCCTGCCGAATTCATCTATCAGAATTTGACGATACAAAATAATATTATTCACAATGCGCATCTTTCGGAAGTTAAAAAATTACTCTTTCTGGGAAGTTCTTGTATCTATCCGCGAATGGCGCCACAACCGATACATGAGGATCATCTTTTGAGCGGACATCTTGAACCGACAAACAAAGCGTACGCGGTCGCAAAGATCGCGGGCATCGTGATGTGTGAATCGTACAACAAACAATACGGAACGAATTTCATTTCGGTGATGCCCACAAATCTGTATGGACCGAACGATAATTTTCACCCTGAGAATTCCCATGTTCTTCCCGCAATGCTTCGAAAATTCCATGAAGCAAAAGTACGAGGAGACAAAGAAGTCACCCTCTGGGGAACGGGAAAAGTAAAACGAGAATTCTTACATGTCGACGACCTTGCTGATGCGTGCGTATTTCTTATGAATAAACATAACGGTTCGGATATCGTGAATATCGGTACCGGAGTGGATGTCTCCATAAAAGAACTCGCCGAGCTCGTACAAAAAACAGTCGGTTTCAAAGGAAAGATCGTTTGGGATTCAAGCAAACCAGACGGAACTCCAAGGAAATGGCTCAACGTAACACGATTACACGGCCACGGTTGGAAACACAAGGTTTCGCTCGAACAAGGTTTGGAAAAAACCTACGCGTGGTACGTTAAAAACGCCCATTAGTTTTCATTATAAAATAACAAAACCGCTCTACTTGGGGCGGTTTTTTGTTACCGTAACCATTCTTTCATTCCGCAGGTTATAATAAGTACTATGAAAAGCGTTATTCTATGCGGAGGTTCGGGAACACGGCTGTGGCCATTGTCTCGAAAGAATTATCCAAAACAATTCTTGAGTTTGTATAGCGACAAATCTTTGTTGCAGGAAACTTTCTTGCGACTGAAAAAAGTCACCGCGCCCGAGAATATCTTTTTCATCACAAATGAAGAGAATTTTTATAATGTTTTCAACCAGATCAAAGAATTACATCCACTCCTGAAAGAAGAGAATATCATCATTGAACCGGCGAGCCGTAATACCCTTCCCGCGATCGCATACTCGATAAAATATCTTCAGAAAAAAATACATACCGATCCGAACGAGCAGATCCTCTTCGTTCCTGCCGACCATTCCATCGCCAACGCGGAACAATTCGCAAAGCTCATAAAAAAAATGGAACACGACGTGGGTGATTTTATTGGTACGATCGGCATTACGCCAACAAAACCGGAGACGGGATATGGTTACATCAAAAAAGGTCAAAAACACGGACCGTATTTCGAAGTTGCCGAGTTCAAAGAAAAACCAGACAAAGAAACGGCGGAACAATATCTTACTTCAAAAGAATATCTGTGGAACTCGGGAATGTATATGTTCTCAGCACGAACATTCAATCGTGCACTCAGAAAACACATGCCTGAAATAGCCGATGTATTCAATCAAAGTTTCAACAAGATTGCAGAAAGCTTTTTAGAGGTTTTAAAAATTTCCATCGACAATGGCATCTCGGAAAAGTCCGATAAGGTCATTGTTTTTGAGGGTAATTTCGGTTGGAATGATATTGGCTCTTTTGACAGTTTGGCTGAGTCATCCTCACAAAATACCGAATATAAACCACGTCATATCAATATTGATTCAAATAATGTTTTTATACATTCCACGAGCAATCGACTTGTTGCGACACTCGGTGTCGACGATTTGGTAATAATTGAAAACAGCGACAGTATCCTCATCCATAAAAAAGGCCGCAGCGAAGACGTAAAAAAGATCCTGCAAAAAATGGAGGAAGGAAAATTCCCTGAAGTCGAACACAACATTATTGTTCACCGCCCGTGGGGACGATTCGAGGTTTTGATGGATACTCCGACCTACAAAGTGAAAAAAATTCTGGTATACCCGGGCGCAAAACTCTCCACACAATCGCACGAACATCGCAGTGAACACTGGGTCGTTGTTTCAGGAACCGCGCGAGCACTCTGTGGTGAAACGTACACCACACTCGAAAAAAACCAAAGCACCTTCATTCCCGCACAAACAAAACACCGCCTGGAAAATCCCGGCAAAACAAATCTTGAGATCGTCGAGGTACAGACTGGAACGTATCTCGGAGAGGATGATATTGTTCGTTATGATGACATATACCATCGCGCGGGAAAATAATTCTTAAAAACCATAGGAACAACTACTTGTTCCTATGGTTTTTATATTCTTCTATCCTTCTATTCGTCTACACCCTCTTCATTAAAATATCAACAATCTCGTAAAAGAAAGGCTTCGGGTCGGTTTTTAACCACACATCATCTTTTTGGCCGAACAAGGTAAAAAAGAAATTTTTCAAAGCGGTTTTTTTGGTCGGATAAAAATATTCTCTCAATTCATTTTTATCAAAAAGAACTTTCCACAGATGTCTGAATTCACCGACCAAATGACGTGACGACACCTTTTCAGTAAACGATATCTCCCCCATCATATTGTCCCCGCGTCCGTATTTATAATACAAATACGGAAAATCAACTCCGCTTAAAACAGCCAGCGGTAATGATCCCCAAAATCGCCCGTTGATTTCAAGAAGTTTCAATTTTCCATCTTCCATATCATCTTTAAATTCAAACATAATCGGGCCGGTCCACATTATTTTGCTTAATATTTTTTGAGCTTCTTCTCTCATTTTCATCGAAATAGGAGTACCGTACATTGCTTCTTTGACCACCGAAACTCCACCTATCGGCGTTGCGAGACGAATCCTTTGATGAGCACTAATCGCATAGATCCGCCCATTCTCACACAGCATTTCGATACCATATTCATACCCGTGTATGACTTTTTGAACGATCGGGAATTCTCCTGTGTCCCGATATACCTGCGAAACTTTTTTGATCAAAGATTCCTCCGAAAGAACAAAACCAGTCTCGGCTTTTATTCCACGACCATTGATCCACATACAAGGATGTCTCGGTTTTACAACCGCTGGATAAGAAATTGTTTTTGCGATCTCTGTCACACTTTCCTTATCTTCCGGCATAAAAGTATCAATAACAGGAATACCGAGTTCAGTGGCAAGCTTGATCGTTTTTGCTTTATCAAAAGCAATATCGACACTTTCTTTCAAGGGCACCGCCATTTTTGCATACTTGATGACCTCATCAATATTCTTTATCAACGGTAAAAAAGTCTCATCGCTAAAACAATAGATCAGCGGCTTCTTTCCAATGTTTTGTGCCAACTCAATGATCGATTCGACAAAAGCTTGTTCATCTTCCAGCGGAGACGGGTAGATCACTCGTGCAGAGCAATACTTTGAATGCAACGCCATTGCCGTATTATGATCACTCGCACAAATAACACGCACGTTTTTTTTACCAATAGAACGTGTTGCTGAAAGTGCCCCTTTTAAATGCCCGTCAAGAATTATTACATCCATATTCTATAATAGTATGCTAAAAAAGTTCTAAAACAAAGTGGATATTAACCCGTCCTACAAATACATTCCGACGAAAAAGATAATTTGAGTGTCAGATTAACTCTCAATGTCCAAGATCGTGTATTTTTCAGACTCTTTTTTTGCTTTTTCACGAGCAGGAAAACCTTTTTCTTGCGATTCAAGAACAGCATACATTGCGACAAGAATGATCAAAGATACCCCGACAAGTCCCCAAAACATACCATTATCCGTTTCTTTTTTTAAAGAAACATTTCCAACAGAAGCCATTTGTTGAGTACTCGTTCCTTTTTCATCTTCATTTAAAATCGGACTTTCCTCAAAGGGCACTGGTGGAATATTTATCTTCGAAAGAACTTTTGCTAAACCAACCAAACCAGACGACGTTTTTGGTGTTACTTTTTCAACGACCAATTCTTTTCCAAACACCGAAACTTTCGTTCCATCCGCGTATGACAAATAAGTCGGAATTTCTCCCGCAACGAATTTTGTCACTCTCGAAGGAACGGTAATACCCTTCCCCGCACGAATGTATGTGCCTTTTGGAAAAACAAATGCCACGCCTCCGCGACTCAAGACCCAACCAGAAAGATCAACCTCACTTTTGGTATTGTTCTTTATTTCAACAAAACTATCTTCCGTGCCGACTTTTGAAATCACCACGTCTACCGGCGACACAGTAACAGCAACACGTGATTGTGCATTATACATTCCGTTCACCACATCAAGTGTCACGATATATTCACCCGGATAATCATACGAATATTCGACCGTTTTCCCTTCCGCAGTATTACCATCCCCTGTGTTCCAAGAATATTTTGCAAACGGAAGATCTTCACCGTTGGACCCGCGTGATTCTCCATTTAAAACCACACGCGATCCGACGACTGTTGTTCTCGATTCTCCTGCATATGCAGTCATACGATATACGATCGGAGTTATCGGTAAAAACTGAGTATCGTATGGATCATATGTCGAACCGGAATTGCCTGAAGATTCAGAATTTTGCGAAGATACCGCCGGCGTTTCTGTTTTTTGAGAAGAACTTTCTTGAACAGACTCATTTTGTTTTCCCGGAGTCGGCACTTCAGCTTTCCATGTTCCATTTATTTTTTGCAAAGAATTCCCATCATCTTTTCCTCCTTTATCAGAACTGTACGGATTTGTATCTACGGCGGGGTCTTCTTTTCCATTTTTCATAACAAGAGATTCACTTTCATTCAATGAAAAAGATGCTTTAAACAACAATCCCGAATAACTTGTATAAAATTTTTCAAAAGCAGTAATGTCTCTTGAAATGACAGCATACCCGTCAGCAGAAACTTCAAAATTACCTTCTGTCGAAATAGAGTGATTAGTCTCATTCTCAAAAAATATCCATTTTGTAAGATCAATGGGTGTCGGTTCTGTATTATGAATTTCAATCCATTCTCCCCCAGAACTACTATCAGCACCTTTTGGGTCATACATCACCTCCGTTATCTCAACATTAGCAAAAGCAAAACTTGGTAGTAAAAAAAGCGCCGAGAACAATGAAATTTTCAAAATATTACGCATAGTGGAAATATTGTAACATAATATAAAAAATAATAGAAAAATAAGAGGCCGTCGTCCTTGCGAGCGCAGCGCGGCAATCCAGGATTTTTGTACCACATACTCCTGGATTGCCGCGTCGCAAGCTCCTCGCAAAGACGACGTTATTCTATTTTCTTATTAACGACGTAGAGCGAGAGAAAAAATAAAAGTGTAGCCAAAGCATAACTTTTATTTTTTCGAGCCGAGGAGTTAATATCAAAACTGATATTTTTCTATTCGTTATTTAAACACAAAAAACACCCTCCAAATATGGTGGGTATTTTCATCACAAACAGTTTCCTATTGAAACTATTTCTTTCCCTTCTTTCCTTTTTGGGAATTGATACGTTCCGCTTTAATAGCGAGACGTTTCGTTGTTTTTTTAGAACGTGATGTCTTGTTTTTTATATCTTGACTTGCTCTTTTTGCCATTCCCCCATTCTATATGAAAAGGGCTGAAAAATCAAAGGACTGACTCTTGTTATCTTTCAAATTTTGTTGTGTTATTTTTATACGCACCTTTTAACCTTGCGTTTAAAACGCTAAATGTTTTAATTGAGGCGCAGGGATGCCCCTGAAGGGTTCGTGACAAACTCCTTAAAAAAACTTTTTATAAATAAAAAACAAAAATTTTTATGAAAAAAAGGATCATTATTATCGGAGCAGCAGGTAGAGATTTTCACAATTTCAATACTGTGTATCGCGATGACAAAAACACCGAGGTGGTGGCATTCACTGCAGCTCAAATTCCGGGTATTGCCGAAAGAAAATATCCAACAGAACTCGCGGGAAAACTTTATCCAAAAGGTATTGAGATCCACGATGAGAAGAATCTCGAAAAACTTATCAAAGACAAAAAGATCGACGAGTGCGTGCTTTCATACAGTGATCTTCCCTACGCAACCGTTATGCACTTGGGTTCGCGCGTTATGGCAGCGGGAGCAAAGTTCTCAATGCTGGGAACGACCGCAACTATGATCAAGAGTAAAAAACCGATCATCGCTGTTGTCGCCGTTCGAACAGGTTGTGGAAAAAGCCAAACATCCCGTCGCGTCGTGGAAATTCTCCGCGAAGCAAAACAAAACGTCGCCTCAGTTCGTCACCCGATGCCCTACGGAGATCTTCGTGAACAAATTATCCAATGCTATGAAACACTCGACGATCTCAAGAAATACAAATGCACCATCGAAGAAATGGAAGAATACGAACCGCACATCGCGATGGGCAGCACCATTTATGCCGGCGTTGATTACGGTGTTATTTTAAAAGCCGCTGAGAAAAAAGCCGACACAATCATTTGGGACGGCGGAAACAACGACATGTCGTTCTACAAACCCGACCTCACCATCACCGTCGTCGACCCGATGCGTGCAGGACACGAGATCGCCTACTATCCG
>Ga0172379_10001158_pt1 | contig 55603 bp, 50 predicted proteins | sample GrowelOW334metaG_FD_119756 | JGI IMG/M metagenome (GOLD analysis project Ga0172379, IMG submission 119756) | Groundwater microbial communities from an aquifer near a municipal landfill in Southern Ontario, Canada - Groundwater well OW334 metaG | ecosystem: Environmental > Aquatic > Deep... | reverse complement strand
TTGTGTGCCTTCCGCCAGGATCAACAGGGGCGCCGCCAGCCGCTTGGCCAGGAAAAACGCCAGGGCAATCGCGGCGAACAAGGCCAGCAGCAAGGTCAGGGTCAGGGTCAGGGTGTAGATTCGCTTCAGGCCCGTGCGCCCCACCGACAGCTCCTGGTAGTCGCGGTAGGCGGCCTCGACACTGGCGGCGCTCTTGGCTATGGCCGGCGGCACCGGCTGGGTCACCTGCAACACGCGATTTTCGACCGTCAGAGCGCTGCCGGTCACCGGCACCAGCACGCGCAATGTCAGGCCGCTGGTGGCATCACCTTCCACCTGCGACAAGCCACGGCCCTGACGAGCCTGGCGCAGCTGTGCGGCGCTGGGCAGGTCGGGGAGGAGCTTGTCCATGTCCACTGAACTGCTCGCCAATACTTGCCCGGTACTGGTCAACAAGGTTGCCGTTTGTGCGCCCGCCTGCTCGCGCAGGCGATTCAACTGGGTGGCCCGCAGCACTTTGGAATCGCCGGCATCCCCCAGCTGGATCGCCATGCCACGGGCCTTTTCAGTCAGTTCGGCAAGCTGGCTGTCGAGCACATTACGGCCCAGATTGAGGCCGCCCTCCAAGGCACTGTCGACACGCACATCGAACCACGATTCGATGCTGTTCATGGCAAATTGCAGCGACACGCCGTATACCAGGGCACCCGGCAACACCGCCATCAATGCCAGCATCAGCAACAGCCTGGACTTGAGCCGAGAGCCGAACACCCGCTCGCGATATTCGCGCCATATGGTGCGCAACTGCACCACCACCAGCACCAGCAAGGCCAGCACGACGACCGCATTGAGGCCCAGCAGCAGCGGATAGTTGTTCACGAACTGCGCCGTGTTGGCGCTGGCCGAAGCCAGCAGGAACAGCAGGATCACGCCGATTGCCGCAGCGACGATGACGAGAATCTTCATTTTGCCTCCCGCTCATGCGCAACTGCCGGAACGAACTGCCAGCGCAACACCTTGGCTTCGACCTGCCAGTCCTTGTTGCCGATCGCGTCGACCTGTAGGGGTTTGGGCAACTGTTGCCGATCCAGCGCCAAGCGCAGCGCTACCTGGTAGGTCTCGCCTATTTTCAGGACGCTCTTGTCGGCAACCGGCAGCGCCGCCACCCGTCCCATCACCCGCAATGCTTCGCTCAAGGTTGCAAAATTCTGGTGCAGCGTGCCGCCGCTGGAAAGCCGGTACTGGCGTGTCAGCGGAATATAGGCGAGGCGGTAATTGAGGCTGCGCCCGGCAATATGCTCGCTCGGCCAATACCAGCGGTTACGGGTAATCTCCAGTTCGAGGACAAAATACAGCGGCACGCCGCGCGACACCGCATCCTCGAAATGGCCGCCCAGATCGATCTCGAAATCGGCGGAAAGCACATAGGCGTCTTCGCCGGACGTCAGTTGGGCCGAGGACGGCTCGATCCTGCCGGCCCAGGCCAGGGCGGCCAGACCGAATAGGCAGGCGGCGACGAACAGTCGCAGCAAGGATCTATTCGAGTTTCTGCAGCAAGGCATAGAAAAAACCGTCATGTTCCGCTTGCGGCACCATTTGCCATTGTTGCAACTCTCCTGTCCTGTCTCCACCCCTGACGGGCAGGGTCGATGCATCGGCGTGGCGTGCCTTGAAAGCGGCCATCTGCACGTCGTTTTCCTGTGGGAACAACGAGCATGTGCAGTAGAGCATTCTGCCACCGGGGGCGAGTACGCGCCACAGGGCATCGAGAATCTCCGTCTGGCTGCGCGCAAAACCGGCGATGTCGGCTTCGCGCCTCAGCCATTTGGCATCGGGATGGCGGCGCACCACCCCCGAGGCGGTACACGGCACGTCGGCGAGTATGCGCTGGAAGGGGCGACCATCCCACCAGTTCTCAAGCGCCCGGCAATCGGCCGTCTGCACTTCGGCATGCAGACCCAGACGGTCGAGATTTTCGGCAATCCTGGCGGTCCTTGCCGGCTCCGCATCCAGGGCCAGCAGATCCACGTCGGCGAGTTCCAGCAGATGGGTGGCCTTGCCGCCGGGGGCGGCGCAGGCGTCCAGGACGCGCATGCCGGCGACTGCATCGAGCAAGAGCGCCGCATGCTGGGCGCCGCTATCCTGCACAGAGACCAGGCCGTCGAAGAATCCCGGCAGCTTGTCCACTGCCTGCGGCCGCTCCAGCAGGATGGCGCATTCCTGGTCCGCCAGCCGGCGGGCGCTTATTCCTGCGGCCGACAGCAGGACCAGATACTCCCCGGCGTCGATACGGCGCCGGTTCACACGCAAGGTCATGGGCGGATGGGAATTATCTGCGGCGAGTATGTCTTCCCAGTCTGCCGGATGGGCCAGGCGGATTTTTTCGATCCACCATGACGGGTGCTGGTAACGCGCCACCGGATCGGCATTGGCGGCCGCCAGCAACTCGCCGTCGCGCCGCAAGCGATTGCGCAGGACGGCATTGACCAGGGGTTTGAACCGGCCATGATCGATCTCAGCCGCGGCGGTGACTGCCTGGTCGACGATGGTATGTGCTTCGGCCGGCCTGGCTTCGAGCCGGTATAGCGCGGTGAGCAAGAGTGCGCGCAACAGGAGCTTTCCCGGGGTATCCTCGCCTTCCTGCAACGGTGTGCGCAACAGGCGGCCCAGCATGAAATCACCGCGGCCAAATTGGCGCAGGGTTCCGTAGGCCAGATCCTGAACCGCGCCGCGCTGTCCGGCGGTCAGCGTCTGTGCATGCGCTTGCCAGCAGGCGGCGAGCGCAGCATCCAGGTTGCGCCCAGGGCCCGCGCCACGCGCTAAGGCCTTAGCCGCCCTGGGACGGTCGTCGATCACGCCGGCAATGACCTCGGCCGCCCGCAGCAGGGCATAGGCCAGGGAATCGGGAGCCAACAGGGGTTTGGACTTCATGGCCGCTTACCGCGAAAACAATGGCGAAGCGCCGATTATAGTCAGCGCCACGCCGGGCCACTGTCTTTGGAGCCGGGTCCCGCCGCGCCGGCGGCGTAGGGGTCAGGCCATTGCCCGCAGGCGGGCGACGCGTTCCTCGGTCGACGGGTGGGTGGAGAACAGGCCGGCGATACCGCCGCCGGACAGCGGATTCATGATCATCATCTGGGCCGTCTCGGGATGCGCTTCGGCCGACGCCATGGGAATGCCCCGGGCATAGGCATCGATCTTGGTCAGCGCATCGGCGAGGGCGCGCGGATCGCCGCTGATCTCGGCGCCGCCGCGATCTGCCTCGAACTCGCGGGCGCGCGAGATGGCCATCTGGATCAACGCCGCGGCGAGCGGCGCGAGGATCATCACCAGTATTCCCGCCAGCGGATTGCCAGCCCGGCCGTTCTCGCCGCGACCGCCGAAGAACATGGCGAAGTTGGCCAGTGCCGAGATGGCGCCGGCCATGGTGGCGGAGATGGTCGAGATGAGGATGTCGCGGTGCTGGACGTGCGTCAGCTCATGCGCCATGACGCCGCGCAACTCGCGCGCCGACAGCATCCGCAGGATACCGCTGGTGGCGGCGACCGCGGCGTGCTCGGGATTGCGGCCGGTGGCAAAGGCGTTCGGCTGCGCTTCGTCGATGATGTAGACGCGCGGCATCGGCAGGCCGGCGCGTCCGGCCAGCTCCTTGACCATGTTGTAGAGATAGGGCGAGGAGGCCTCGTCCACCTCCTGGGCGTTGTACATCTTCAGCACCATGGCGTCGGAGAACCAGTAGGCGAAGAAATTCATGGCCCCGCCGAACAGCAGCGCCATCAGCATGCCATTGGCACCGCCGAGCATACCGCCGATCGCGCCGAACAAGGCGACGATGGCGGCCATCAGGACCGCTGTCTTGAGCCAGTTGCCGAACATGGGGTTTCTCCCTCGCTACGTATGAGTGCGATTAGATGGGGTGCATGCCGGAAAATTCAATCGACGTCGAAGGATGCGCCGACGGCCACCGGGAACCCATGCAGAAAGTCGCCGACCGGCAAGCGCTTGCCGCCGGGCTTCTGCAACTCGGTGAGGCGCAGCGCCCCGCTGCCGCAGGCGACCAGAATTCCCTGGTGGTCCACCTCCAGCACCGTCCCCGGCGTCCCTGAGGCGGACGAAGGCGCAGCACTCCAGATCTTCAGCGGCACCGCATTGAAGACGGCCGCGGCGACTGGAAACGGGTTGCAGGCCCGCACCTGGCGCTCCAGTTCTGGCGCCGATCGCCGCCAGTCGATCGGCGCTTCGTTCTTGGCAACCTTGTCGGCGTAGGTAACGCCCTCGCTCGGCTGGGAAATTGGTTGCAAGGTGTCGAGTTTGGCCAGCACCTCAACGATCAGTTCGGCCCCGAGCAAAGCCAGCTTGTCGTGCAATGTAGCCGAGGTGTCGTTGCTGCCGATCGGCAGTGCTCGTTTCAGCAGCATGGCGCCGGTGTCGAGACCGGCATCCATGCGCATGATGGTAATGCCGGTTTCCTCATCGCCCGCCGCGATGGCGCGCTGGATGGGGGCCGCGCCGCGCCAGCGGGGCAGCAGCGAAGCGTGGATGTTGAGGCAGCCCAGGCGCGGCAGGTCGAGCACCGCTTGCGGCAGGATCAGGCCGTAGGCCGCGACCACCATCAGGTCGGCAGCGACGTTGCGTAGTGGCTCATGAGTGGCCGGATCTTTCAGGCGTTCCGGCTGGTACACCGTCAGTCCGTGCTCCTGGGCGCAGCGCTTGACGGCACTGGGCAGCAGCTGCATGCCACGGCCGGCAGGACGGTCCGGCTGGGTGAGCACCAGGGGCACCTCATGCCCGGCCGCCAGCAGGGCCTGCAATGCCAACGCGGCGAATTCCGGCGTGCCGGCAAATATCAGCCTCATCAAGCCGTAACCCGGGCGTGCTTGGTGAGTTTGGAGAGCTTGTTCTTGATCCGTGACTGCTTGAGGCGCGACAGATACTCGACGAACACCTTGCCTTGCAGGTGATCCATTTCGTGCTGAATACACACCGCCAGCAGGTCGTCGGCTTCCAGTTCGAAAGGCTCGCCGTCCAGGCCGAGGGCGCGCACGCGCACCCAGGCGCTGCGGGTGACGGTTTCATAAACGCCCGGCACCGACAGGCAACCCTCTTCGCCCTCGCATTCGCCTTCCCGCGCCAGAATTTCAGGGTTGATGAAGGTCTGTAGCCTGGTTTTGTCCTCGGAGACATCGATGACGATGAGCTGAATGTGCCGGTCAACCTGGGTCGCCGCCAGACCGACGCCGGGCGCCGCATACATGGTTTCGGCCATGTCGGCCGCAAGCTGGCGTATCGATGCGTCCACGCGCTCGATCCTGGCCGCCCTGGTATGCAGGCGCGGATCGGGATAACAGATGATGGGAAGTTGCGCCATGTTGGTCCGTAGTAGAAATTATTCGCGCCGCGGGCTGTGAATTCTCTGGAAATGTCGGCGAAATGGTTGCTGAATTAAATCATTACATGCAAAATCTCAGGCAAACTGCTTCCGGTAGTCCACTCGGGAACTGGTAACCACGGGTGCGGCTCGCTGGAGCATCGAATGCATGACCGGCAAGGTGCCACGACGACCATGAATACTCGCATTATATCCGTGCTGCTGCTGACTTCTTCAAGCCTGATGCTGGGCCTGCCGATTCTTCCCGCCCAAGCGCAGACGGCGCCCACTCAAGCCGCGGGTAGCGCCCCTGAGTTGGCCGACGGCGCCCCCGACCGTCACATCGTGCTCCCCGGCGATACGCTCTGGGGCATCGCCTCGAAATTCCTCAAACAACCCTACCGCTGGCCCGAAATCTGGCGCCTCAACCAGGAACAGATCCGCAACCCGCAACGCATCTACCCCGGCCAGGTGGTGATTCTCGACAGGAAAGGCGATCAGCCGCAACTCAAGATCGCCGACGCCATCGCCACCGCGGCCACCGCGGCCACGGTCAAGGCCGGACCGCAGGTCTACAGCGACAGCAACAAGCGGGAGATTCCCAGCATTCCGCAGCAGGCGATCGAACCGTTCCTGAGCGAACCGCTGGTGGTGGAATCCGGCCAGCTCGACAGCACGCCACGTATCGTCGCCACCCAGGAAGACCGGGTGTATATCGGCAAAGGCGACCTGGCCTACGTCACTGGCGTGAAAGACCAGGCCAAACTGTGGCAGATCTACCGCCCGGGCAAGGCCCTGATCGATCCGGAGACCAAGGAAACGCTGGGCTACGAAGCGTTCTACCTGGGCAGCGCCAGTGTCGTCCGCGAAGGTGAGCCGACGACTTTCGAAATCCTCACCTCGCGCCGCGAGATCGGTCGCGGCGATCACCTGCTGCCGGCGCCGCGTCTCGATGTCATCAGCTATGTGCCGCACGCACCGGACAAGGCCTTCAAGGGTCGCATCGTCTCCGTCTACGGCGGGGTCGGCCAGGCCGGGCGCGACTCGATCGTGACCTTGTCGCGCGGCAAACGCGACGGCCTGGAAGTCGGCCATGTACTTTCCGTGTCGCGCGCCGGCGCGGAAGTCAGCGACCGCTACCAGGGCAAGAAGGCCATCTATCGACTACCGGACGAACGCTATGGGCTATTGTTCGTATTCCGGGTTTTCGAGCGGATTTCCTATGCACTGGTGATGAATGTCACCCGCACGGTCGAGATCGGCGACGTCGTCGCCGCTCCCTGAGCAGTCAAATCGCCTGCCCGTGGATAACGCCGATGCGGGCCTGGCGTCCTGGATCCGACTGACGCTGATCCCCGGCATCGGCGGCGAAACCCGGCGCCGGCTGTTACGAACCTTCGGTTTGCCCGCGGCGATTTTCGGTGCCGGCCTGGTTGCCCTGCGCGGCGTGATCGACCCGCCGCTGGCGGAGCGCCTGCTGCTGACGGACGCGGCCATTGCCGCGGAAATCGACGCCACCCTCGCCTGGGCCGCCGAACCCGGCAATGCTGTCGTCACCCTCGCCGACAGCGCCTATCCCCAAGCCCTGCTGACCAGCGCCGACCCGCCAGTGCTGCTGTATGTGAAAGGCCGCGTCGACCTGCTCAACCGCCCGGCCATGGCCATCGTCGGCAGCCGCAATGCCACGCCCCAGGGCATCGCCAATGCCGAAGCCTTTGCGGCGTCGCTGTCCGGCGTCGGACTGACCGTCGTCAGTGGCTTGGCGCTGGGCATCGATGCGGCGGCACACCGCGGCGCCTTGAGCGCAACCGGGGCGCATAGCGGTTCGACCGTCGCCGTCATCGGCACCGGCGCCGACCGTATCTATCCGGCCCGCAACCGCGAACTGGCGCGCAGCATCGCCAGCCACGGCGCCATCGTCAGCGAATTTCCGCTGAATACCCCGGCCCTCGCCGCCAATTTTCCGCGCCGCAATCGCCTCATCGCCGGCCTCGCCAAAGGCTGCCTGGTGGTCGAGGCGGCAGCCCGTAGCGGTTCTCTGATTACCGCGCGGCTGGCCGCCGAAGCCGGGCGCGACGTTTTCGCCATACCCGGCTCCATCCATTCGCCACTCGCCAAGGGTTGCCACCAACTCATCAAGCAAGGGGCCAAACTGGTCGAATCGGCGCAGGATATCCTCGAAGAAATAGGCTGGCACGCGGCGGTCGCCGATCCAGACGCCGGCCTCAACGGCCCGGCAATCGACGCCGAGGGAGTCACCTTACTGACGTTGCTGGGGCCCGATCCCTGCGATATCGACACCCTTGCGGCGCGTTCCGGCTTGACGCCCGCGGCGCTTCTTGCCATGCTGTTAGAACTTGAACTCGATGGACATGTCGCGAGCTTGCCGGGGGGTCGCTATCAGCGCGTACAACGTATATAAAGCATAATCGCACCAAATTCTCCAAAGTCGTGCCCACTAATCTTAGACAACACCATGTTCGATATCCTGGTCTACCTCTTTGAAACCTATGCTCAGCCTGGCGCCTGCCCGGAATCTTCGGTGCTTGCCCGCAAGCTTTCCGCGATCGGCTTCGAGCAGGACGATATCTCGGCAGCGCTGGAATGGCTCGCCGGACTGGAATCCCTGGCCGACGAAGATCATCCCAATCACCATCGGCTCAACTCCGCATCCAGCTCGGTGCGGCTCTATTGCGCGGCCGAACTCGCCAAGCTGCCGACCGAATGCCGCGGTTTCCTGTGTTTCCTGGAAAGCGCCGAGGCCATCGACACCGTCCTGCGCGAGATGATCATCGAACGCGCCATGGTGCTGAGGGAGTCCGTGGTCTCCCTGGACAAACTGAAGATCATCGTGCTGATGGTGTTGTGGCGGCGGCATCGTTCGCTCGACACGCTATTGATGGAAGAGCTGCTGACGGCGGGCGAAGAATTGCCTTTCGTGCATTAAGTGCCTAATTCGTCACTGAAGAAAATAATCACAGCTTGCCAGCGGCCACCCCACGCGCTTATCATGCGGCGCTTCGCCTGCCCCACAGCCGTCAATGAGTAAACAACTGATCATCGCCGAAAAACCCTCGGTCGCCCAGGACATCGCCCGGGCGCTCGGCGGTTTCAACAAGCAGGGTGATTACTTCGAGAGCGACGATTACGTCCTCTCCTCGGCCATCGGCCACCTGCTGGAACTGACGGTGCCCGAGGAATACGAGGTCAAGCGCGGCAAATGGTCGTTCGCCCACCTGCCGGTGATTCCGCCGCATTTCGCCCTGAACCCGATCGACAAGACCGCGGAACGGCTGAAACTGCTGACGCGGCTGATCAAGCGCAAGGATGTCAGCGGCCTGGTCAATGCCTGCGACGCCGGGCGCGAGGGCGAATTGATTTTCCGCTACGTGGCGCAACACGCCAAGACCGACAAGCCGATCCGCCGCCTGTGGCTGCAATCGATGACCCAGGGTGCGATCCGCGACGGTTTCGCGCATCTGCGTTCGGACGAGGAAATGCGGCCGCTGGCGGATGCCGCGCGCTGCCGTTCCGAGGCGGACTGGCTGATCGGCATCAACGGCACGCGCGCCATGACCGCCTTCAACTCGAAGAGCGGCGGCTTCCACAAGACCCCCGTCGGCCGCGTGCAAACCCCGACGTTGGCGGTGCTGGTGGAGCGTGAGGAAAGGATACGCAAGTTCGTTTCGCGCGATTATTGGGAGCTGGAAGCCGAATTCGGTGCGGTCGCCGGCACCTATCGCGGCCGCTGGTTCGATGAGAAATTCAAGAAGCCGAGCGGCGCCGAAAGCGACGAACATGCGCGCGCCGAACGCCTGTGGGAAGTCGCCAGGGCCGAAGCGCTACGCCAGAAATGCCTGGGCAAACCGGGCAGCGTCACGGAGGAAAGCAAGCCGACGACGCAGCTGCCTCCCCAGCTCTTCGACCTGACCTCGCTCCAGCGCGAAGCCAACGGGCGCTTCGGCTTCTCGGCCAAATCGACGCTGGGGCTGGCCCAGGCACTCTACGAAAAGCACAAGGTGCTGACCTATCCGCGGACCGATTCGCGCTGCCTGCCGGAAGACTACATCGCCAACGTCAAGGAGACGCTGCAAGTCCTGGGCGAAACCCAGTACGCGATACACGCCGGGCTGATCCTCAAGAACGGCTGGGTGCATCCCAACAAACGCATCTTCAACAACGCCAAGATCACCGACCACTTCGCCATCATCCCGACGGCGCAGGCGCCGAAGCACTTGTCGGAACCCGAACAGAAGCTCTACGACCTGGTCACCAAGCGCTTCCTGGCGATCTTCTATCCGGCCGCCGAATACAACGTCACCACCCGCATCACCCGCGTCGAAAACGAGCCATTCAAGACCGAAGGCAAGGTGCTGGTGTCGGCGGGCTGGCTGGCGGTGTATGGCAAGGAAGCGCTCGGCGACGGCGATGGGGAAGGCGGCGGCGCGCAACTGGTGGCGGTGGAAAAGAACGAACGGGTCTGGGCCAACGATGTCGAGGTCAAGCCGAACCAGACCAAGCCGCCGCCGCGCTTCAACGAAGCCACGCTGCTCTCCGCCATGGAAGGCGCCGGCAAGCTGGTCGAGGACGAGGAGTTGCGCGAGGCCATGGCGGCGCGCGGCCTGGGCACTCCAGCGACGCGCGCCGCCACCATCGAAGGCCTGATTTACGAGGAGTACGTCCATCGCAACGGCCGCGAACTACAGCCGACGGCGAAGGCCTTCTCGCTGCTGTTCGCGCTTTCCAAGCTCGGCGTCGATGAATTGCGTTCGCCGGAGCTCACCGGCAACTGGGAGTACCAACTGCGCGAGATGGAGCATGGAGCGCTGGCGCGCAATGCGTTCATGGACCATATCGTCACCCAGACCCAGGAAATGGTCGAGCGCATCAAACACGGCGAGATTCCCGACGAGGCGTTCAGCACCCTGAAGCAGCCCTGCCCCAAGTGCGGCGGGGTGATCCAGGAAAACTACAAGAAGTTCCAGTGCAAGTCCTGCGAATTCTCCTTGTGGAAAGTCGTCGCCAGCCGCCAGTATGAGCCGGAGGAAGTCGAGGAATTGCTGGAGAAGCGCGTCGTCGGTCCCTTGCAGGGCTTTCGCAGCAAGATGGGGCGGCCCTTCGCGGCGATCATCAAGCTCAACGCCGATCTGCAACCCGAGTTCGACTTCGGCCAGAGCAGCGAAGGTGCCGATGAGGAAGTCGATTTCAGCGGCCAGGAATCTCTCGGCCCCTGTCCCAAGTGCGGCGCCGGCATCTTCGAACACGGCATGGCCTATGTCTGCGAGAAATCGGTCGGCCCGGCCAAGGCCTGCGATTTCCGCTCCGGCAAGATCATCCTGCAACAACCGGTCGAGCGGGCGCAGATGCAGAAATTGCTGGCCACCGGCAGGACCGACCTGTTGAAGGAATTCATCTCCTCGCGCACCAAGCGCAAGTTTTCCGCCTATCTGGTGCGCGGCGGTGACGGCAAGGTCGGTTTCGAGTTCGAACCGCGCGCGCCCAAGGTGGCGAAGGCGGGGGCAGTCGCCAAAGCGGAGAAAGCCGCACCAGCCGTGCCGGCTGCAAAACCGGCAAAGGTCGTTGCCGCCAAGGCGAAAAAACCGGCCGCCCCGAAGACCAGCGTGGCGACGAAGGCCGCCACCAAGAAGCGCGCGGCAAAAAAATAGGCGCATTGTCATTCCACATTGCGCATTTTGTTTTGATGGCGGCTGTAAGCAACCGCATCGCTCCCACCGGCGCACCGCAACGTCTGGAGATTGACTTTCGTTTCCCGATGGCTCAATCTAGCGCCCGCATGCTTTATACATAAAACAACCACTGGCAAGGAGAGAGGGATGACGACAATCAAGAGCTTACTGGCTGCATCGGTCGCAACGGCAGTTCTGGCGGGCTGCCTCGGCGGCGGGGATAATCCGGTGTACCCGATCATCAACGGCCTGGCCGCCACCGGCGGCGCCTTGGCCAACGCCACCGTGACCGCGAAATGCATCAGCGGCGCGGCGGTGACCAGCAAGACCGCCGCCGACGGCAGCTTTTCGCTCGGACTCAACGGCATGCAATCCCTCCCATGCATTCTGGAGGCCAGCAGCGGTACGGTGATCCTGCACAGTTTCGCCACCGATGGGGGAAACGTCAACATCACCCCCCTGACCGATCTGGTTGTCAGCAAGGCCCTCGGTTCGGACGCCAATTCGGCATTTGCCAACTTCGATGCCAGTAAAGGCACGGCTATCGCGGCCGGTTTGGCGGCGGCAAAAGCCTATGTGAAGAACGAAGTCACGACGCTCCTGGGCAGTGCGCCTTCAGGCGACCTGCTGACCGGGGTGTTCAAGGTCGGCGATGCCAGCGACAAGGTACTCGACAACCTGAAACTTGCACTCGCGGCGGGCGGCAAGGAACTCGGCGATTTGAACCTGGGCGCCGTGTCGGGGCAATCCTTCGCGGCCGTCACCAATCGTGGCACCTTGGTCGAGGCGGCTGCCGTGGTGACGACGCTCACCGCGGCGCAGATAGATGGCGGCACCGCGGCCAGCGGCCTGCAGCCGATCAGCGGCAAGGCCAAGTGCGACGTGAAGGTGGTGGCGCTGAACTACAACACCATCGGGGTGAGAGGCGAACCGGCCAATGCCTCGGGGGTCATGCTGGTGCCCGCGGGCAACTGCACCGCCGCCGCCGGTCTGCTGGCCTATGCCAAGGGAACCGACGTGCAGAAGCCCCGCACCCTGGCAAACCCGACCGACGGCGAGACCTTCCTGCTTGCCGCCGTGTATGCCGCCCAGGGTTACGCGGTGGTCGCCACGGACTATCTCGGCTACGCCAAGTCGACCTACGCCTACCATCCCTACCTGCACGCCGATTCGGAGGCCACTTCGGTGATCGACTCCATCCGCGCCGCGCGCAACGCCGCCAAGACGGTCGGCGCATCTCTATCCGGCAAGGTGGTGCTGGCCGGCTATTCGCAGGGCGGGCACTCCTCGATGTCCGCACATCGCGCCATCGAGCGCGACAACGCCAAGGAAATCAACGTGGTCGCCGGAGCCCACCTGGCCGGGCCGTACAATTTGTCGGCCTCGATCAAGTCCACCGCCGTGATCGCCGGGTATCAGTTCTTCGTGCCCTTCATCGTCACCTCATGGCAAAAGGTCTACGGCACGGTCTACAGCGACGTCAATGCAACCTTCAAAGCGCCCTACGCGAGTTATGTGGAAAGCCTGTTGCCCAGCCCCACGCTGAACTACACCACCCTGGTAACCACCGGCAAAGTTCCCGGCGCGGCCGGCGAAACGCCCACCCAGGCGCGCGATGCCATGTTTCAATCGGCCTTCATCGCCGACACCCAGACCAACGACAACAGCCCTCTATACTTGGCGGCCAAGAAGAATGACCTGCTGGGCTGGAGCCCGAAGTCGAAAGTCATGCTGTGCGGCGGGGCCGGCGATCCAACCGTGCCGCCTGCGATGCATCTGGCTCCGATGAAAGCCGACTTCGACAGCCGCCATCTGACCAACGTCACCACGGTCGACGTCGATGCCATGGTCCAGGCCACCTTCGGCACCGCCGGCAAGGCGCCGACAGACCCGTCCCAGCCGGCCTTTACCGCCTATTATGGCAACTACCACGGTGTATTCGAGCCGCCGTTCTGTCACGCCCAGGCGAAGGCGGTATTCGACACCGTGATCTGAGGAGCATAGGCAATTGAAATGGGGCGCCCGTTGGGTGCCCCATTTTTTTGCCAGGGTCGGGATCTCCGCCGAAATATTTGCGCACGCAGGCGTTGAGCAGCCCTTGTGGCTGTCATCCCAGGGCGGCGCAGACGCTTGCAGTGATCTCGTAGGAACACAGACGGGCGGCGTGATCAAAGATCTGCGAGGTAATCATCAATTCATCCGCCTGGGTGCGGGCAACGAATCCCTGCACCTGATTGGCCACGGTATCCGGCGCACCCATGGCCGTGCAGGAAAGAATCTCGTCCAGCAGCGCCCGCTCGCGCGCTCCGATGCGGCTCGGATAGTCGGCCAGCGGCGGCGGCAATTGGCCGGGACGGCCACTGCGCAGATTGACGAAGGCTTGCTGCGCGGAGGTGGCAAGAAGTCGTCCCTCCTCGTCGCTATCAGCGGCAAACACGTTGTAGCCAAGCATGACGTAAGGCTGCTGCAATTGTGCCGATGGCCGGAAATTGACGCGATACAAGGCAATGGCCTGCATCATCTGCGCCGGGGCAAAATGCGAGGCGAACGCATAGGGCAAGCCCAGGGCGGCGGCCAGTTGCGCGCCGTACAAGCTTGATCCGAGTATCCATATCGGCACGTTCAGGCCGGCGCCCGGTACGGCACGAACCGCCTGCCTGTCCGCGGCGGAGAAGTAGCCCATCAGTTCGCCGACATCCTGCGGGAATTCGTCCGCGCCGGAAGCCAGATTGCGCCGCAATGCGCGCGCCGTGATCGGGTCGGAACCCGGCGCACGCCAGGACCGCGGTGGCGGCGCTGGCGATGCCGGGCATGCCGTGATGTTCGGCCAGCCAGAAACACCGGTAGCCCCAGCCCTCGCCGTGCCGGGCAAGATCGAGGGTGTTACGGAATGACTGGGCGGCATCGCTGCCTTGGGCAATCGGGGAGAGGTCGAGGATGGAAATAGGAATCATAGGTTTCGGCTCGGGGCGGTGGCGCAGTCGCCTAGCTTAAACGATAGCGTTGTCGGATCGGCCTTGTTGTCGCAGAGTCGTAGCGTGGGGGCGGTTAAAAGTGTTCGTCAGGTGGGTCAGCTGCGGTAATTCAAGGGAGAACTGGTCGGAACGCTTGTGCTGGCGCTGGCACGCGATTTCGCTTCGTCTCCCGGTGCTGAGAAACGCAATATCGCCGAATCGAGATCGCGTGCCAGCGCCGGTATCCGCTGAGTTGGTTCTTGCCGAAACAACCACGAGACTCCAGGCAAGCATTGCATAGGCGGGTATGATCCGGCTTCGCCCCCTCAAGTGTAGCCATCCCCGAATGCCAAGAGCAGTCAAAGAGCAGCCCAGATATGCCGTCGTCGCGGCGGTGCAACTGCCGAGCGTGAGCGACGTCGAGTTCGAGGCTTCGCTGGCCGAGCTGCGCGATCTCGCCAAGACCCTGGGCTTCGAGATCACCGCCACGTTTACCCAAAAGCGCGCCAGCTTCGACACAACGGCCTACCTGGGTGCCGGCAAGCGTCAGGAGATACGCGCCTTCGTGGACAACCAGCCGGAACCCGTCGAGCTGGGAAGAATACCCCAGGCCGCAGCCGACCCCGACGCCGGGAAGATCGACGCCATCTTCGTCGATCACGAAATCTCGCCGTCGCAGGCGCGCAACCTCGAAAAGGAAGTCGGCTGCGAGGTCATGGACCGCACCATGGTGATTCTCGAAATCTTCCACCGCCACGCCAGCTCCCGCGCCGCCCGTGCCCAGGTGGAGATCGCCCGCCTCGGCTATATGGCGCCGCGCCTGCGCGAAGCGGCCAAGCTCGCCGGGCCCCAGGGGCGGCAGCGCAGCGGCACCGGCGGGCGCGGCGCCGGCGAGTCGCACACCGAGCTGGACCGGCGCAAGATCCGTGACCGTATCGCCGAACTGCAACAGGAGCTCGCCGCAATGGATGTCGAGCGCCAAACGCAGCGCGCGCGGCGGCAAGAGCGCCAGGGACTGGCCAGCGTGGCGCTGGTCGGCTACACCAATGCCGGCAAGTCCACCCTGATGCGCGCCCTCACGGGTAGCGAGGTGTTGGTCGAAGACAAGCTTTTCGCCACCCTCGACACCACCGTGCGCGCCCTCCAGCCGGAGAGCCGGCCGCGGTTGCTGGTCAGCGACACCGTGGGCTTCATCAAGAACCTGCCGCACGGCCTGGTCGCCTCGTTCAAATCGACGCTCGAAGAGGCGCTGGATGCGGCGCTGCTGCTCCACGTCATCGACGCGAGCGATCCCGGGTTCGAGCGGCAGCTCGCGGTCACCGACCAGGTGCTCGACGAGATCGGCGCCAACGACCTGCCGCGCATCCGCGTCTTCAACAAGATCGATCATGTCGGCGATGCGGCGGCGCAAGCCGAACGCGAAGCAGCGCTAAGAGCGCAGTACCCCGATTGCATCGTGATGAGCGCGCGCCGCGCCGGCGACATCGCCTTGCTGCGCGAGGCGATCGTCGCCTTCTTCCGGCAGGATCTGGTCGAAGCGGAGCTGTTCCTGCCCTGGTCGGCGCAGCAACGACGCGGCGAAATCTTCGCTAGTTGTGAAGTGCTGGAGGAACGCGCCGACGCTGAGGGCGCGTTCTTGCGGGTGCGTGGAGGGCGCGAGGCGGTAGAAGGCCTGTGCGAACGATTCGGCGTAGTTAACTAAGAGACTCTTTGCGACCCACCGAGACGCTCAACGTAGCAGCCTGCTACGTCCGATTCTCGGCCTTATGTGAAGCTTCACATAAGGCCGATTATGCACAGTCGTCGATTATGTGAAGTTGTCGGATGAATTGGTCTGAGGGGGTAGGCAGTATGCGGCCAGGCAGCGGGTGATGCTGCCGTAAGCTGGACATAATTTCTGCGGTGGTCTGAAGTGGCGAATCCACTTCAGGAGACTGTTATGACCCAGGCCACTACCCACCGTGCCGCGTCAGGCGCACGGCCACCGGCAGCACTGTCGGATCACATTGTCGAAGAGTTGCATCGCTACGACGAACACCTGCGCGATGTACGCGGCCTCGCGGCGGGCACGCGCAAGGGTCGGCTCCGCGCCGTAGGCTTGTTGCTGCAAGTGAAATTCAAGCGGCGCGTCATCCAGATTGCGAAGCTGCGGCCTGACGATATTCGCGAGTTCCTTGCAACGCGGTTGGGTGCGCACCGATCAGCTTCTCACGCATCCCATCTGGCTGCGACGTTGCGAAGTTACCTTCGCTATCGGGCCACCTGCGGCGATCAGGTCGGCAAGCTGACTGCCGTCATCTCGAATCCCGTCCACTGGAAGCTGGCTTCATTGCCACGTGCGCTCAAGCCGGACGAAGTCGAGCGCCTGCTGAACTCCTTTGCTGCCGGGCTACGCTTACCGAAACGTGGGTACGCAATCGTGCGTTGCGCATTGGACATGGGATTGAGGTCCGGAGAAATCGCTCATCTCATGATCGATGACATCGACTGGCGTGTCGGCACGGTGACGTTGCGGGGCACGAAGTCGCTGCGACAGGACATCCTGCCCTTGCCGATGGAAACAGGACGGGCGCTGGTCGACTATCTCCAACATGAACGCCCCACCACCAGCAACCCTGCCATCTTCGTCCGCCGGAAGGGAGGACATGATCACCCCCATCACCTCAACGGCGATCCAGAAGGTAATCAAACGCGCCTGCCGCCGCATTGGCCTGATGCATTCCAGCGCGCATGCACTGCGCCACACCTTGGCGTGTCGCCTTGTCGAGAACGGCAGTTCGCTCAAGGAAGTGGCCGATGTGCTGCGCCACCGTTCGCTGAACACCACCTTGATCTACGCCAAGCTCGACACGCCGAAGCTGTCCACCGTCCCGCTGCCGTGGCCCGGGAGCGCATCATGAGCGCGCGCATCAGCCTGCAGGCAAGGATCGACGACTATCTTGCCGAGCGCCATCGCCTTGGCTTCCACTTGCGATCGCGGGATACGTTTCTGGCCGGCTTTGCGCGTTTCGTCACCATTCGGCGTCACCGCGGGCCGCTGACCGTCGAACTCATGACAGACTGGGTGCGTCAGGGTAAAGGTGGCCGAGGATCACCGGGCACCTGGGCACGCCGTCTGGCAAGGCTGCGGCATTTCATCCGTTACCTGAAACAGTTCGAACCGGATACCGAGGTGCCGGATGAGTTGATCTTCGGCCCGGAGCCAGGTCGCGTGGCGCCGCATATTTACCGCGAAGAGGAAATCGTCGAATTACTGGCGGCGGCCCGCAAGCTCGGGCCACGTGGCAGTTTGCGCCCGGCCACCTTCGAGACGCTGTTCGGCCTGATGGCTTCGACCGGTCTGCGCGTCTCGGAAGCCATTCACCTGCGCGATACCGACGTCGATCTCAAGCGCGGAATGCTGATCGTGCGGCAGACCAAGTTCGCCAAGTCCCGCCAGTTGCCGGTGCATCCGAGCACCGTCGCGGCGTTGACGCGCTACCGGCGGCAGCGTGCGCGGCATGTTCCGACGACAGCCGATATCCCGTTCCTCATCAGCAGCCGTGGCCGACGACTGGGGCAGCCGCTCGGCGAGCGGCAGGCACATCGCGTCTTCACCGCGCTACGTGACAGCCTAAGCTGGGTCAATCGCGGCGCTCATGAGGCGCCACGGCTGCATGACCTGCGTCACACCTTTGCCGTCAGGCGCATGATGCTCTGGCATGCCGAGGGCACCGATGTGGATCGGATGATGCTGGCGCTGTCGACCTACATGGGCCATGCCGAGATCTTCTACACCTACTGGTATCTGACAGCCGTGCCCGAACTGATGGCACTGGCCGGTGGCAAGTTCGAGCGCTTCGCCGATCTCCCGGGAGATGACGATGAGTAAGCCAGCCAGGGTACCACCGTCATTTGCGACGCTCGTGCAAGCCTATTTCGCCGAGTACCTGACGCAGCAGCGTGCGCTCAGCCCGCAAACCATTGCTGCCTACCGTGACGCTTTCGTGCTGTTTCTCGACTTCGCCCAGTCCCGTCTGGGCAAGTCTCCGACCACGATGACCTTGGCCGACATCACGCCGGAGCTGATCATGGCCTTCCTCGATCATCTGGAACGCCAGCGCCACAATTCCGTGCGCAGCCGCAATGCGCGCCTGGCGGCGCTGCGGTCGTTCCTGAAGTTTGCCGCCCACCGGGATGTGTCGTCGTTGCAGATGATTGAGCGCGCACTGGGCGTTCCGGTGAAGCGCTTCGAGCGCCCCATGTTCGGCTACCTGTCGCGTGAGGAAATGCTGGCGGTGATCGGTACGCCGGATGGCACGTGGATTGGACAGCGGGACCATGTGCTGTTTCTGCTGCTCTACAACACCGGGGCGCGCGTATCGGAGATCACTGGGGTCACGGTCGGCGAGGCGGTGCTCGACGAGGGTGCGGCTTGCGTGCATCTGCATGGCAAGGGCAGAAAGCAGCGCAGCGTGCCGCTGTGGCGTTCGACCGTCAAGGCGATACGGTCCTGGTTGAAGTTGAATTCGCAGTTCGACACGGTGTCGCCATTGCTGCCAAATCGCTGCGGACACGCGATGACGCGAAACAATGCTCACCAAAGACTCGCTTTGGCGGTGAAGACTGCAACAGAGACCAACCCCGACTTGGCAAAGCGACGGATCTCGCCACATACGATCCGTCACACAACGGCGATGCATCTGTTGCAGGCCGGCGTCGATATCAGCGTAATCGCACTTTGGCTCGGGCATGAAAGCCCCACTACGACTCACCACTATGTCGAGGCAGACCTGACGATGAAGGAACGCGCGTTGGCCAGGCTGCACGAACCCGAGGCCAAGATCCAGCGCTACCGGGCGCCCGACTCTCTGATCGACTTCCTGAAAACACTATGATTATGTGAAGATCTAATTCGCGCTGGCCGCCGCCAATCAACCGTTGGCGTGCAATTCATCCCACAACTTCACATAATCGACGACTGTGCATAATCGGCCTTATGTGAAGCTTCACATAAGGCCGAGGAGCCGTCCGTCAACGGCGGGATTCAGTGCGGCACCGCGTGAGTCAGGAGCAGGCGGGAAACGCTACAGCCACCCCGGCATCTGTGCCACCAACGCCTGCTTGTCCTTGACCGCCTCGCCGACTAGAGAAAATCCCAGCGGCTTGCCGTCGGCGTCCTTGAACAAGGCGCGCACCCCCGTCGGTTCGACTTCCTCACGCCATGCGCCTGCGGCGCCGGCCGGAGGCGGGCAGACCACGGTCGGGCAGGCGGGTGTTTTCACCACCACCGGCATGGCCGGGTAGCTCAGCGCCGTGGGTGTGCCGGCCAGCGTCTTGGCCAGCGCCCGCGCCTGCTGCATGATGGGCAGGACGAAAGGCAGCACCAGGCCTTGGACTTCGAGACAATCGCCCAGCGCAAACACATCCGGGTCGGAAGTCGCCAGCAGCTTGTCGGTCACCACGCCGCGATTGGTCTGCAACCCGGCCGCGCGCGCCAGTTCGGTTTCCGGTTTCAGGCCGACGGCGGAGAGGACCAGATCGGCGCTGAATTCCTGGCCCTGGGTGTCGGTGAGGACCAGGCCAGCCTGGGTGCGATCCACGCGGGCGATGGTGGTATTGAAGTGGAAACTCACTCCGGCTGATTCCAGCCGGGTGCGGAAGAACTCGGCGGCCTGTGCCGGCAGCAGGCGGCCCAGCGCCTGCGGTGCCAGGTCGAACACATCCGCTGCTATCCCGGCCAGGCGCAGATCATTGGCGAACTCGCAGCCGATCAGGCCGCCGCCAAGGATCGCGACACGCTGGACGCCCGCCAACCGGTCGCGGAAGGCGGCGTAGTCGGCGAGGCCGTTGACCGAGAGGATTTCCTGCGCGCCGTTACCCGCTATGGGCAGGCGGATCGGCTGGGCGCCGAGGGCCAGCACCAGCCGGCCGTATTCGAGGCGGCCGGCTTCGGTCTCGATGGCATGCTCGCCCGGCAGCAACCGTGTCACCCAGGTCTGGGCGCGAATCTCGACGTTCAACTGCGCCGCCAGCGCCTCGCGCTGAGTGAGCACCAGCTGGGTAGCGGACTTGCCGGCGGCCAGGGCGTTCGACAGGCTGGGTTTGGAGTAGAACCCGCCGTCGTCGGCCGTGACCAGGGTCAGCGGGACTTCCTTGTCCAGCTTGCGCAGTTCGCGGGCGACGCTGATGCCGGCCAGGCCGCTGCCGAGGATGACGACGGGTGGGCTCATGGCTTAGATCGCCATCATCTCGAAATCGGCCTTGGCCACGCCGCAATCCGGGCAGCACCAATCGGCCGGAATGTCCTCCCACTTGGTGCCGGCAGCGATGCCGTGTTCGGGGTCGCCTAGAGCTTCGTCGTAGATGTAACCGCAAACGATGCATAGATACTGTTTCATGTTCGATTCCTATCGTGGTTTGTTAGACGGAAATTTTATCGAGCTGGGCGCGATAGTGGCTGGCATGCCGTTCCTCGACGCGGGCCAGGGCGGCGAAGCGCTTGGCGGCCTTGGCGAGAGTCTCGGCGAAGCGGGCGGCGTGTTCCTTCGACTCGGCGATCTGCTGGTCGATCTCCGTGACCGCGGCGCTATGGCCTTCTTCCTCCGCGGCGTGGCGGAAAGACGGATACATCTCGGTGAACTCGTAGGTCTCGCCTTCGATGGCCATTTGCAGGCACCGGGCCGGCGTCATCGTCGCGGCCGGATAGAGCAGGTCGAGGTGGCCCCAGGCATGCTGGACCTCCTGGTCGGCGGTTTCCTCAAAAGTCTTGGCGGTCTGCTCGTCGCCGGCGGCGCGGCAGAGTCGGGCGAAATAGCGGTACTTGATGTGCGCCATCGATTCGCCGGCAAAGGCGGATTCGAGGTTCTTGATGGTTACGGATGCTTCTGGCTTGGTCATGTCGGGTCTCCTTGAACTCTGTTGAACGAACCGCGCAAGCGGTTGACGCTGCGCAGTCTAGGGAAACCCGATCGATTGATCCAATGAATTGTCGATATCGTTAGAATAGTCAAAGGCTATCGCTTCTTGACCGGTTTGGTCCCCGGTAGACGGCAGTCGAGCAAGGCGAGCCGCAGCAGATCGACCGCTTGATGGCGCGGGAAACTGGAACGCCACACCAGGCCAATGCGCCGCGTCGGCGTCGGATCGATGAAGGGCCGCACGCGCAACAGCTTGTCGTTCTTCGGGATCGGATCGGCGCAGGACGAGGGCATGACGCTGACGCCGATGCCGGACGCGACCATGTAGCGGATGGTTTCGAGCGAGCTGCCCTCGAGGATTTGCGGCGTGCCGGGGGCGTACCCCAAGGGCACTTCCTTCGGGGCGCTGGTCTGGGCGCAGAGGTCCAGCACCTGGTCGCGGAAGCAGTTGCCCGCGCCCAGCATCAGCAAGGGCTCGGCCAGTAGCCAGGCCGGTTCGATGGCCTTCAGCTTCGCCCAGGGATGCTGCGCCGGCACCAGGGCGCGAAACGCCTCGTCGTACACCGCCTGGGATACCAGGCCGGATTCCGCCAGCGGCAGGGCGATGACGATGACATCCAGTTCGCCGGCCTTGACTTCGTCGACCAGGCCTTCGGTGAAACCCTCCTTGATGATCAGCGGCATGCGCGGCGCGCGCTCGCGCAGCAGCGGCACCAGATTGGGCAACAGGTAGGGCGCAATGGTGTAAATGACGCCAATGCGCAACGCGCCGGACAGGGGATCCTTGCCCTGGGCGGCAACCTCGGCCACGCGGGCAGCTTCGGCGAGGACGCGCTCGGCCTGGGCGACGATCTGCGCGCCGATGGGGGTGACGCTGACTTCCGCGCCACGCTCGAACAACACCACGCCGAGTTCGTCCTCCAATTTCTTCACCGCCACCGACAGCGTCGGCTGGGCCACGAAGCACTTTTCGGCGGCGCGCCCGAAATGGCGCTCGCGAGCGAGAGTGACGATGTAGCGCAGATCGGTCAGAGTCATGATTTCACGGCTTGTCGATTCATGTCGATGATATCGGCTGGAACAGCACGTCGAGGTCGGTCGCGGTGATCAGATGCTGCTGCGTACCGACACCCGCAAGCAGATTGTCGGCAAGGCCGCGTTTGCGATCCTGCAAGGCCAGAATCTTCTCTTCCACCGTTCCCTGGGTCAACAATTTATACACGAATACCGCCTTGTCCTGGCCGATGCGATGGGTGCGCGCCGTCGCCTGTTCTTCCACCGCCGGATTCCACCACGGATCGTAATGGATCACGGTGTCGGCGGCGGTCAGGTTCAGGCCCGTTCCACCGGCCTTTAGGCTGACCAAGAACAGCGGCACCTCGCCGGCCTGGAAGCGGCGGATCGGCGTGTCCCGGTCCTTGGTCTGCCCGGTCAACTTCAGGTAGTCGATACCGCGGCGGGCAAGCTCTTCCTCGATCAGAGCCAGCATGCTGGTGAACTGCGAGAACAACAGCACGTGGCGCCCTTCGGCCAGCAGTTCCGTGAGCATTTCCAGCAGCAGGTCGAGCTTGGCCGATTCGTGCTGCCTCGTCGCATGGCCTGCCCCGTGCAGCTTCACCAGGCGCGGATCGCAACAAGCCTGCCTGAGCTTAAGCAGGGCATCGAGGATCATGATTTGACTCTGCGCCACGCCTCTCGAGGCCAGCACCTGGCGCAGCTTCTTGTCGAAAGCCAGGCGCAACGATTCGTACAGGTCGCGCTGACTGCCCGCCAGTTCCACCCAGCGGATGATCTCGGTCTTGGGCGGCAACTCGGTGAGCACTTGCTCCTTGGTTCGCCGCAGCAGGAACGGCCGCACGCGTTCCGCCAACTGTTGACGGCGTTCGTTGTCGCCCTGTTTTTCGATGGGAGTGCGAAACGTGGTGGCGAAGCGGCGCACATCGCCGAGCAAACCCGGCAACAGGAAATGATATTGCGCCCACAGTTCGCCCAGATGATTTTCCAGCGGCGTGCCGGTCAGCGACAGGCGATGCCGTGCCTTGAGCTGGCGCGCCACGCGGTGCGACTGTGCCTTGGGATTCTTGACGAACTGCGCCTCGTCGAGTATCAGCAGGTGGTAGTCCTGCGCCAGCAAGGCCTGCTGGTCGCGCACCAGCAGCGGGTAGGTGGTGAGGATGACATCCGCGCCGGCCATCTCGTGGAAGCGCGCGGCGCGCTCCGGTCCGTGCAGCGTCAGCATCTTCAGGTCAGGGGCGAACTGCTGCGCCTCGCTGCGCCAGTTGGTGATCAGGCTGGTCGGCAAGATCACCAGGCTCGGACGGTCGGCCCGCCCGCTGGATTTTTCCAGATGCAGGTGGGCCAGGGTCTGCACTGTCTTGCCCAGGCCCATGTCGTCGGCGAGGATGCCGGCGAGCCCGTAACTACGCAGAAATTGCAGCCAGTTGAGACCGGTCTGCTGGTAAGGGCGCAGCGTCGCCTTGAAGCCGGGCGCGGGCAGAGCCTCGGCAATGCCGGAAAAATCCCGCAGGCGACGACCCATCTCGCGCAGTCGCTCGCCACCCAGCCAGTGACCCGGCAGCCTTTCGAGGTCGGCCAGGGCGCCGGCATTGAGTCGCGACAGGCGGGGACGCTCCTGGTCGCCGGCAAATTCGAGCAGCGGCCCGAGCCAGGCCCGCAGGCGTTGCACCGGAACCGGCAAGACGCGCCGCTCGTCCAGCGCCAAGGGAACCCGCTCATCGTCGCCGAGAGGACGCAACTCATCCAGGATCTTCGGCCGCGCCGCAATCAGGCGCGCCAGCGGTTCCACCAGGCTGGTACGCAGGCCGTCGATCACCACGCCGAGATCGAGATCGAACCAGTCGCCGTTGCCTTCGACTTCATCTTCCAGAACTTCGATGAACCAATCATCGGCTTCGGCGAGATGGAATGGAAAATCTTCGGCGATCTCGACGCGTATTCCCGCCGCCTCCAGCACCGGTACGCTTTCATCGAGGAACTTCACCCAGCTATCGACATCCTGGCGCGCCGTGAACAAGCAATCACCCACCGCATCGACGCGCAGATAGTTCGGAAAGCGCCGCCGATAGCTCTCCATGCCTTGCGCCTGTAGCCGTTGCCAGACACCGCGTTCGCTCGCCACATCGCGCAGCAGCATGACCGAGCGGCCGGCGCGTTGTCCATGCAGCAACGGGGGCGGCGTCTCCGCGCCGGAAACGCGCGGCAGGCCGGGATACTCAAACCACAGCGTGGCCACTGCCAGCTCATCGGTCAGGCTGAAGGCGGCGGTATGGCGAAAGCGCCCGGCTTGCAGGCGCACCACCGCGGCCGGCTTGCCGGCATTTTCTTCGGGAATGGCCGCTTCGGGCAAAGGCAGCGACAAGCCGCGCGACGCGCCAAGTTCGCGCAAACGATCGCGCACCAGCAAGGCGTCGAGGTCGTCCAGCGGGGGCGCGGCAAGGAGCTGGGCCGCCATGTCTTCAGGCAGGTCCAGACGCAATTCTCCTGCCAGGTGGCGCGCGCTATCCAAGTACCAAAGCGGCTGGGTCGGCAGCAAACTCAGGTTTCCATCGGTATCCAGAACCAGTCTCTGGCGCCCCTGTTCGTCGCGCTGCCAGGCCAGTGCCGCAGTGAGCGTCGCACCCGTGCCCAGTGCGGGCTGCGTGACCTCACCGAGATGCAATCGTCCCGTCCTCAGAGTCATGCGCAACAACTGGGCACCCTCTTCACCACGCAAGACCAGGGACTCTTCGATCGAAAACATGATGGTTTTCTGAAACGCCAGAAACAGGCGCAGGATCGGCAGGTCGTCGGGCTGATAGTAGGTCGGCACATTTCCCCAGGTCAGGCGGTGAAAATCCGGGCGGATGGCTTCAGGACGGCCATATCCGCCATGCTTCAACAAACGCGCCTTGAACAGCTTGAGATGAAAATCCGGCAGCGACAGCACATAGAGGATGCACTGGTCGCCGGTATTCGCCGGCGGTTCGGTGCTTTGCTCCAGGGTGTGCAACCACGCCAGCGCTTCGGGCGTCGGTTCCTGGCGGCCGTGCCCGCTGTCGTTGCCGGCATGGGATTGGTTGATTTCCGATCTCCAGGCATGCAATAGCGCAACGACATGCTTGCAGTTATCCCCGACCGGACAGCTACAGGAACCAGACACTCGCTGGACCACGCCATCGGCCAGGCTGAGCTTTACATCCTGCTTGTATTCGGTCCGATAGCTGCCGCGGCAGGTGCCGAGTATGCGCAATGTATCGGTGCCGGCGATGGTCTTGGTGACAACGCCGCGACCCCTTTCCGCATAGGCCAAGCCACGCTCAAGCGTCGCCCGGTCGAAGAACCGATCGGGGAAAAACCGGATCCGGGATAACTCGTCCATCGCGCTGTTCAAAGCGGACGTTCCCGTCGAATTCATGTATTTCATTAGCTGTCGATGAGCACCAATTCCAGGACAAAAGCAGCGAGGCGGGGCATCGCCCAAGTCAACCCGGAAGAGTATCAGAGTCTGGGCCACCGCACCTTCTCAATTTGTCAAAATATCGGCAGACACTACCGGTCGTGTTCCGGGCTGGCGCTTGCTTGACGCATATCAATATTCACAAGGCTCGTTGATCTAGGATGGGCGGGTCAATTCACAATCCAATTTGTATTTCGGGAAACGAGGGGTGCCATGGAAGACCGGCTGGTATTTGGTTCCAGATATCGGGTGGGCGTCGAGCAAGTTGATCTGGAACACCAGAAGCTGTTCGAGCTTGCGAGCCACATCTACGACAGCCTGGCACTCGACGTCATCGTCCCGATGCACGAGATTCGCTCCGCTATTGACGAACTCATCGAGTGCACGGAAGCACATTTTGCGCACGAAGAAGTGTTGATGGCAGACTCCGCTTACCCAAATCTGGAGGATCACCGGGCAATTCACGCCGAGCTGATTTCAAGAATCAAGAGCTTCGAAACACAGATGGAAAAAACCGGACAAATGACCCCAGTCGATGTTTATGACTTTCTCTGTAGCTGGTTGGGTGACCACATACTAACCAACGACATGCGGTTCGGCGAGTTCGTGTCGCGCCAATCCGGTCCCGATGCCGTAAGGGCATAAGCTTACCCGCCCCCGGGCACCCATCCCTCTCGACCCAACCACCCCGGATTGCCCCAACTGTGGGATGATTGCCCGCTGCCACGCCCCAGTGCGGCGGCCATGATCCAGTCTGCCCGGTGTGAATTTTTTCCTTTCTCGCCTGGCACGATCAGGTCTACCCTGATCGAGTATTCGCTACTTCGGAGGATGTCGATCATTTTAGACCCGCATTGCGCGCTGTGCCAGGGACCCGGAGGCGATATCCTGTGGCAGGATGGGTTATGTCGCGTGGTCCGCGTTGGTGGCGCAGAAGGGAATGATTATCCCGGCTACTGCCGGATCATCTGGCGCGACCATGTGCGCGAAATGACCGATCTCGATACCTCGGAGCGGCATCGGCTGATGACGCTGGTTTTCGCTACCGAGTCGGCATTGCGCCGGCTTTACGCCCCTGACAAAATCAATCTGGCGAGTCTCGGCAACCTTGTGCCGCACTTGCACTGGCATGTGATTCCGCGATTCCTGGACGATCCTCATTTCCCGTCGCCGATCTGGTCCGGCGAGAGGCCGCGCGGAAATCGCGCGGCAGCCGGGCCTGTCGTCGACAATCCTGCATTGCACCAGGCGATCTCCCGGGCGATGTCCGAAGCATCAGGAGAAAATGTATGAGTCTTGCGGGCTTGGACTTCGGTCTACCGCCGTTCTCTACCGAAACATTGCCGGAATTTGCCGACGAAGACTCTTGCCGCGTGTGGCTGGCCGGGTTGCCGCTGACCAACATCACGCTGGCACAGACGCGGCTGACGCTGCAATTGAATCTTCTCAATCGCTACCCCTTGCGCACCGACCGGCGCTTGCGAGTACTTGAATTGCTGGAGGAACCGATCGCCTTCGTGCAAGAGCAATGTTTGCTGCGCTATGCCGGACGCCCCCTACCTTTCAACGTTACGGAACAGGCGGCGTTCGATTCCAGCCAGGCACTCTGGCAGGAACTCGTCACCGGCTATCTGCACTGTCTAGACGCAGCGGCTGGGCCGGCGGCCGGCGCAGTGCTGTCACCGCACCAGATGGCGTCACTCGCGGCAACCCGTGCATTGAAGGCAATGTCGGCGATCTACTTCGATGCTTGCCAGGCAAACTTCCTGACCGCACCCACCTTCTGGCGGCAGTTGCACATGATTTTCGCCGCCGCAGAAGCCATGAAGGCAAGTCAGTTGCCTATTGAGGACGACTCTCGCTACAAGTCGACCGCCGCGTCCGCCTATGTCGTGGTGTTGTTGCTGGCAGCGTCTGCGCCGATCGAGCTTGGCCCCAAACAGCGACACCTGGTGGTGGATTGGGCGCAACGCTGGGCGAATAAGGTGACTGTCCTGAACCGGACTCCGGCCGACCAAAGAACGCCGCCGCTGTGTGTGGATCTGAGTTCCGATCAAGCCGCCACATTCCAGCAACACCCGGCGCAAAGCGATGTGTTGCGCTGGCTGGATCTCTCGGAGTTGCGCAAGAGCATCAAGAAGCGTCTGGTGCTGTTGGCGCAAGGGGAATCTCCCCAGGCGCTGCAACTCGGCAAAGATTGCGAACAGCCTGGCTGCGAGGCCTTGTTGAAGCGGATTTATCGATGCTGGTGCAAAGGCGGGCTCAAGGAAGACGCCGCCAAGGTACGCTCGACCCAGCACGGCAAACCCAACTGTCACGTGGTCAGCGGTTTCGAAGCAATTCATTATCAACTGACCGGCCAGATCACCCTGAAGCAGGATGGTTCGATCTATCTGAAGAATCGCCAACATGAGGAGATCGCCACTTTCGGCCGCACCACCACGTATTTTGCTGAAGGAAACGGCGAACCGCCGGATCTCAAGCTCGAGGAATGGCGGATCATCGATCAGCATGCCGCCGCTCTGCGTCTCGAACGTCCTTTGAGTCCTCCGGGCAAACCCATGGCCAGGGAACAATTGGTCGCCGTCCGAATTCATGATGGCGAAGGCTTCATGCTCGGGAAGTTGGTCTGGATCGCCATGAGCGCCAGCCGGGATGCGCTTGTCGCCAGGATAGATCTATTCCCCGGTCGGCCGGAGGGCGCCGGCATGCGTAGGGTGGATCCTGGACCGGCCCATGTCCAATACAGCCGGTGCCTGTTCCTGCCGGATGTGGATCAACTGGGAGAAGCGGCCAGCATGCTGCTTCCCGCGGGCTGGTTCGCCGCCAACCGGATACTCGCCGTCAAGACGCAAACCGAAGAGACACGCCAAGTCCGCCTTGACCGCCTGGTCGGGCGCGGAGCAGATTTTGAGCGGGCTACTTTCGTTGGGCTATGACGCCGCTCACGGCGGCGGCCTCAGCCCGGCGGAGCAGGAAGCGCCGAAAAACGATAGCCGCTGCCACGCACGGTCTGAATCAAGGTATCGTGCCCGCTGATCTCAAGAGCGGCGCGCAGGCGGCGGATATGCACATCGACGGTTCGCTCCTCCACAAAGACATGGTCGCCCCATACCTGATCCAGCAGTTGGGTGCGGCTATGCACTCTTTCCGCATGCGTCATCAGAAAATGCAGCAAGCGAAACTCGGTCGGGCCGAGGATGACCGGCTTGTCCCCGGCACTAATTCGATGTGTCGCCGGATCAAGAATTAGATTACCGGTTTGAACCGGATCTTCAGTCGCCTGGGGCGCTCCGCGTCGCAGCACGGCCTTGATGCGGGCCATCAGTTCGCGCGGGGAAAACGGCTTGGTGATGTAGTCGTCGGCCCCGGTTTCAAGGCCGAGTATCTTGTCGCGCTCGTCGCCCTTTGCGGTGAGCATGATAATCGGCACACGCCGGGTTCGCTCTTCGCTTCGCAACAAGCGCGCAAGATCGATCCCGCTCATGCCCGGCAACATCCAGTCGAGCAACACCAGATCGGGCAGGGTCGAGTTTATCTGCTGCAACGCGGATTCTGCGTCACCGGCAGCCACCGCGGCATGGCCGGCGCGCTTCAGGCTTGCCAGGATCAATGCCTGAATAGCTGGCTCGTCTTCAACAATCAGAATGCTGGCAGCCATGGCGCAATACTCTTCGATTCGGTCGCCCCAGTGTATTGCCGTGAGATGACAGTTTGATGACAAATACCCGGTGAGAAAGATCACCCGGAATCGGGTTCTGCGTTATGATAATCCGCTCTCGTTCACTCAGGCACTTCAACATGGCAGGCCTCGACAAGCATACCCCGGCACCCACCGAGATCAAGCTCCATCAGAAATCACGCTTGCTTGAAATCGCTTTCGCCGACAACAAGACCTTCAAACTCAGCCACGAACTGTTGAGGGTTTTCAGTCCGTCGGCGGAAGTCCGCGGCCATGGCCCTGGCCAGGAGGTGTTGCAAACCGGCAAGCGCAATGTGGATATCCTGAGTATCGAACCGGTCGGCAACTATGCGGTCAAACTGAGCTTTTCCGATGGCCACGACACCGGCCTTTATTCCTGGGACCTGTTGTACAACCTCGGCGAGCATCAGGACCAACTTTGGCAGGAATATCTCTCTCGCCTCGAAACCGCCGGTGCCAGCCGCGATGTCGACAGCAGTGCCTCGACTGCTCCAGGCCCGGCGCACCAGGGCGGGTCCTGCGGACACCACTGAAGATGTCGGACCGGCAAACGCATTTCGGTTTCAAACAGGTCGCAGAGGAGGACAAGGCGAGCCACGTCGCCGGCGTATTCTCGTCGGTCGCACAGAAATACGATGTCATGAATGACCTGATGTCGCTGGGCCTGCACCGTTTGTGGAAGCAGTTCGCCATTCAGATTTCCGCTGTCAAATCGGGCGAACGCGTGCTCGACGTGGCGGGAGGCACGGCCGACCTGTCGCGAGCCTTCGCCAGGCGCGTGGGTAATTTCTCCAAGACCGGCGGACAAGTCTGGTTGACCGACATCAACAGCGCCATGTTGACGGTCGGTCGCGATCGCATGCTCGACGAAGGCATATTGATGCCGACCGCGCAATGCGACGCGGAGCGGCTACCCTTTCCGGACAACTATTTCGACTGCGTCATGGTTGCCTTCGGCTTGCGCAATATGACACACAAGGAACAGGCCCTGGCGGAAATGCAGCGCGTTCTTAGGCCGGGTGGCCGCCTCCTGGTGCTGGAGTTTTCCAAGGTCTGGCAACCCCTGGAAGGTGCCTATGATGTATATTCGTTCAAGTTGCTGCCCTGGCTGGGCAATAAGGTCGCCGGCGACGCCGACAGTTACCGCTACCTCGCCGAGTCGATCCGCATGCATCCTGACCAGGAAACACTCAAGAAGTTGATGGAACAAGCCGGGCTGGAGCGGGTCGAATATTTCAATCTCACTGCGGGGGTAGTTGCCCTGCACCGTGGCTACAAACTCTAGTGCCCGCCGTTGGTTCTGGGGTTCTAGTGCCCGTCGTTGTTCCTGGAGTGTTAGTGCCCACTGTTCCGGGAATACTAGGGCCCGCACTTGATATACGGCTGCTGGTACCCATATTTTGTTCGGGATGTTAGCCCGGTCCCATTTTTCGCGTTACCTGGAGGTTCATATGAATCGTAGTTTGATTTCGCTGTTCGCACTGGTTCTGTCCATTGGTGTCTTCACCTTGTCTTCGCCGGATGCCGAGGCCAAGCGTCTGGGAGGCGGTTTGTCCTCCGGCATGAAACGCGATAGCGGCATCATGCAGCGCCAGGCAGTGCCGAACACTCCGGCAGCGCCGACTCAGTCTGTTGCGCCCAGGCCGGCAACACCGACCCCAGCGGCGGCACCGTCCGGCATGGGCCGCTTTCTCGGCCCCCTGGCTGGCTTGGCCGCTGGCATCGGTATCGCCTCGCTGCTTTCCCATTTCGGCATGGGTGGTTTGGGCGAAGGCTTCTCCTCGATCATCATGATGCTGTTGATCGGTGCCGCGGTATTTTTCGTCGTCCGCATGGTGATGAATCGCAAGGCAGCGCAAACCCCTTCCAGCGGCCTTGCGCCGCTTCAATACGCCGGCGCTGGCGCCGCACCGGCCCCGGCGCAGCAAGCCAATTTTGAAGCGCTGGCCCCGGCAGGCAGCGCAACTCCGGTGGCGGGTGATATTCCCGTTCCGGCAGGTTTCGATGTCGATGGCTTCGTGCGCCAGGCCAAGCTCAATTTCGTCCGCTTACAGGCCGCCAACGACGCCGGCAATATGGACGATATCCGCGCCTTCACCACCCCGGAAATGTTCGCGGAAATTCAACTCGAATACCAGGAACGCGGCAAAGCCGTTCAGCAAACCGATGTGGTGCAGTTGAACGCCGCACTGCTCGATGTCAGTACCGAGGCGGGCCGTCAAATTGCCAGCGTGCGGTTTTACGGCAGCATCCGCGAGACCGCCGCCGCCGCGCCGGAAGCCTTTGACGAAGTCTGGCATCTCGCCCGTCCCGCCGATGGCAGCAGCGGCTGGGTTATCGCCGGTATCCAGCAACTCAACTAGATCGTCCATGCTCGATCAGGCCGCCCTGGCTGCGCTGAATCACCTGCTGCTCGGCGCATCCTGGGCTAGGGCGCGCCTGGCGCCGTTCGCCGGCCAGGCGGCGCGCTTGTCGCTACCACCGTTCCGACTGGATTTCCTGATTGGGACTGACGGATTGCTGGTCGCAACCGATTTGGATAACGGCCGCTGCGATGTCGAGATCTCGCTGCCGGTGGACACCCCGCTGCTGGCACTGCGTGGATCGGAAGCCGTAGCAAGAGCCGCACGCATTTCCGGATCAGCTGAAATTGCCGATGCGCTGGGCTTCGTGCTGCGCAATCTGCGTTGGGATTTCGAGGAAGACCTGAGCCAGCAGATCGGCGATATCGCCGGCCACCGTATCGCCGGATTGATCAAGGCATTCGGCACCTGGCAACATCAGGCAACACGCAACCTTGCCGAGAATTTTGCCGAATATCTCAGCCAAGAACAGCCTGCTTTGCTCAATAAGAGCGCCCTGAACGGGTTTTCTGAAACCGTCAATCGACTGGGTGATGATCTGGCGCAAATCGATTTGCGCATTCGTCGACTCGGCGCTTAAGTGGCGGTGAGGCCCAACTCAGCCCCATAGGGCTCGCTCGGATACTGGAAGGCCACCGGGCCGTCCGGTTTGGCATTGACGAACTGTTGCACGAAGGGGTTGCCGGAAGAGAACATCTCCGTCGCCGGCCCCTCCGCGACCACCGCTCCGTCGTGTACAAAATAGACGTAATCGACAACTTTCAGCGATTCCGACATATCGTAAGTCACCACGATCGAGGTCACGCCAAGGGCGTCGTTGAGGCGTCGAATCAGACTCGCGACCACATTCAGCGATATCGGGTCGAGGCCGGCAAATGGTTCGTCATACATGATCAGCATGGGATCCAGCGCGATCGCGCGGGCCAGAGCGACGCGGCGTGCCATGCCGCCGGAAAGCTCACCCGTCATCATTGCCGAAACCCCGCGCAGCCCCACAGCGTGGAGCTTCATCGACACCAGATCGCGTATCAAGTCTTCGGGCAGATCGGTCAGTTCACGCATCGGGAAAGCGACGTTGTCGAAGACGCTCATATCGCTATACAAGCCACCCATCTGGAACATCATGCCCATGTCGCGGCGCAATCCGTACAGGCCATCGTCGTCGAGTTCGTGTACTACCTTGCCGGCGACTTTGACGCTGCCGCTACGCGGCTTCAACTGGCCGCCCAGAAGTCGCAGCAGCGTTGTCTTGCCGCTACCGCTGACGCCCAGGATGGCGACGACCTTGCCCCGCTGGATCGTCAGATTGATGCCTTTCAGCACCAGCCGATCACCGTAGGCAAAATGCAGATCGCTGATCTCGACCAGGTTTTCCGGCGCCGGCTGATTCATGGGGAGAACTCGCGCCCGCCGCCGAGCGCCTTGTAGAGTTGCGCCGCCGTAGACAGCAGCACCCGGCGTGTTTGCAGCACCGCCTGTTGCGCAGCATACGATTCGCGCTGGCCATCGAGCACTTCCAGATAACTCGACACTCCTGCCTGGTAGCGCGCTTCCGCCAGGCGCAGCCGTTCGCCTTGTAACTTGTCCGCCCGTTGCTGGGCGCGCAGTTGCTCGGCCAGCAACTCCCTTGCGGCCAGCAAATCGGCCACTTCGCGGAACGCCTGCTGGATCGCCTTCTCATACTCGGCGACGGCGATATCCTGGCGAGCTTCGGCCAGATCCGCTCCTGCGCCGGCACGCCCTGAGTCGAACAGAGGGTACCGCAAGACCGGCTGGAAACTCCAGGTGCCTTGTCCGGCGTCGAACAGGCCCGACAAAGCGCTGCTTGCGGAACCCAGGCCGGCCGTCAGGGAAATGCGTGGCAGGAAGGCGGCGCGTGCAGCACCGATATTGGCATTGGCGGCGATCAGCCGTTGCTCGGCCGCCAGCACATCGGGACGTTGCAACAAGGCTGTCGAGGGCATGTCAACAGCGAGGTCTGGAGTAACTCCTTGGTCAGCCAGTGAGCGCCCAGCTGGCAATCCGGACGGTTCATTGCCGACCAGCAGCACCAGCGCATTCTTGGCGGCTACCCGCTGGCGTTCCAAGTTGGCCAGTTCCGCCCGCGCCAACTCGAGTGCACCGTCAGCCTGGAGGTAGTCTAGATCGCCGGCCAGGCCCACATCGCGGCGGCGGCTTACCAGCAAGCGAGTCTGCTCGCGAGTCTTTGCGGTCGCGCGCGCCAGTGCCGTGCGTTCCTCCATCTCCTGCAAGCTCAAATAGGCGTTGGCCACGTCGGCGATCAGCATCAGGCGCACGGCTTGTCGGGCCTGCTCGGTGGCCAGATAGCTGGCCAAGGCGGCTGCGTTGAGATTCTTCACCCGGCCCCAGAAATCCAACTCGAAAGACGGCAGCGACAAGCCCACATCGTAACGATGGCCGACGCTCGGCCGTCCGCTCAGCGAAAGATCGCCTGGCGTGCGCGCCGAGCTACCGCTGGACACCAGATCGACGCCCGGGAAACGGTCGGCGCGAACGATGCCGAACAAGGCGCGAGCTTCTTCGACGCGCGCCACGGCAATGCGCATGTCGCGGTTATCGTCGATCGCCGCGGCGATCAGGGCCTGCAAACGCGGATCGGGAAAGAAGTCGCGCCAGGCGGTCGTGCCGGCCTCTCGCTTGGCATCGCCGACGGCCACTATTGGCCACGCTGCCACCACCGGCGGTTCGGGTCTATGGTACTCGGGAGCCAGCGAACAGCCCGCGACCAGTGTTCCCAGGACCAGGATCAACGGCCTGTTACCCCAGAACCAAGGGCGGGCATTAATCATGGCCGTGCTCCTGGTGGCGGCGGGCATGGCCGGGAAATATCTTGCGCACCACGACAAAGAATACCGGCACCAGAAAGATTGCCAGGAAGGTTGCCGCAAGCATGCCGCCGATGACGCCGGTGCCGATGGCATGGCGGCTGTTGGCGCCAGCCCCTGTCGACACAGCCAGGGGCAGCACCCCCAGAATGAAGGCAAACGAGGTCATCAGGATGGGCCGGAAGCGCATGCGGCATGCCTCCAGCGTCGCGTCGTAGAGACCCATCCCGCGCTCCTGAAGATCACGGGCAAATTCGATGATGAGGATGGCATTCTTGCTGGACAAACCGATGATGGCGATCAGTCCGACTTTGAAATAGACGTCGTTGGGCAATCCCCGCAGGGTCACCGCCAAGGTCGACCCGAAAACACCCAGCGGCACCACCAGCATCACCGCGAACGGAATCGACCAACTTTCATACAGTGCCGCCAAAGCCAGAAAAGCCACCAGCATGGCCAGCGCGAACAGCAGGGGGGCTTGACTGCCGGAGAGCTTTTCCTCGAACGAGGTGCCGGACCATTCAAAACCGAAACCTAGCGGCAGGTTACTGGCCGCCTGCTCCATCGACTGCATCGCTTCACCGGTGCTGCGGCCAGGGGCCGGACCGCCGGAAATCTTCATGGCCGGCAGGCCGTTGTAGCGGTCGAGTTTGGGCACGCCGATGATCCAGTGTGCGCTGACGATTTCCGCCAGCGGCACCATCGTACCGCTCCGATTGCGCACCGGCAGGCGCAGGATCGCGTCCGGAGTCGTTCGCAAACTCGGGTCCGCCTGCATCAGTACCCGAAGGATGCGGCCTTGTCGCTCAAAGTCGTTGATGTAGGCCACTCCCATCGTGGATTGCAGAGTTTCATTGAGATCGGCGAGGGACACGCCCAGCGTTTCAGCCTTGCGTCGATCAATGTCGAGCAGGAGCTGCGGCGAAGCTTCCTGGCCTTCCGGGCGCACGCCGGTCAGCGTCGGATTCTGCATCGCCATGCCCAATGCCACATTGCGCGCCTCCAGCAGTTTTTCGCGGCCGTGACCGGCTCGATCCTGTAGGCGGAAATCAAAGCCGCCGGTAGAGGCGAGTTCCGGGATGGGCGGCGGGTTGACGGCGAACATGATAGCCTGCTTGATCTGGAAGAAGGCCATGTTCGCCCGTCGGACCACTGCGGTGGCGGAATGCTCGGCGCCGGGGCGCTCGTCCCATTCCTTCAGACGCACAAACGCCAGCGCGGCGTTCTGGCCCCGGCCAAAAAACGAAAAGCCGACCACGCCGATGACTTTGGCGACTTCGGGCTGCTTCAGGTAATACTGCTCGACCTGGGACAGGACTTCTAGGGTGCGCTCCTGCGAGGCTCCCGGCGGCAGTTGAATCATATTGATGAAGTAGCCCTGGTCTTCTTCGGGCAGGAAGCTTCCGGGCAGGTTCAGGAACAGCCAACCCGTCGCACCGATGATGGCCGCGTATGCCAGCAGGTATCGGCCGGGCCTCGGCAACATGCGTCCGACCCAGGAACGATAGCCTGCCCGGGTACGATCGAAGAAACGATTGAAGGCACCGAAAAAACCGGTGCTGGGAAGTACTTCAGTGCCCGGTTCATGTTTGAGCAGCGTGGCACACAGCGCCGGAGTAAGCGTCAGTGCCATGAGGATGGAGAATCCCATGGCGAGCAGCAAGGTCATCGCAAACTGGCGGTAGATGACGCCAACAGAGCCGCCGAAGAACAGCATGGGCGCAAACACCGACGACAAGACCAGGGTGATGCCAATGATGGCGTTGAAGATCTGGTCCATCGCCTTGCGCGCCGCTTCCCGTGGCTCCAACCCTTCCTCGTTCATAATGCGCTCGACCGCTTCAACGACCACGATGGCGTCATCGACCACGATGCCGACGGCCAGCACCATGGCGAACAGGGTTAGTACGTTAATCGAGTAGCCGAATACGTAAAGGCCCGCCAACGCACCGGTCAGTGCGACCGGCACAACGATGGCGGGAATCAGCGTGGCGCGGAAGTTTTCCAGAAACAGGTAAATCACCAGGAAGACCAGCAGCATCGCTTCGATCAGTGTCAGGAGCACTTCCTTGATGGAGATATCGATGAAACGTGAGGTGTCGTAGGGGACATCCCAAGCAATCCCCTTGGGGAAGTTTGGCGCCATTTCTTCCATCTTGGCACGCACCGCCTTGACCACGTCCAGGGCATTGCCATCCGGCGAGACGCGGATGGCAATCGCTGCATTCGGTTGTCCGCCCAGGCGCGCCAGGATGTTGTAGTCCTGGGAGCCCAGTTCCACTCTTGCCACGTCCTTCACCCTCAGAGCGGAACCGTCCGGCTGGGTTCGGATGAGAATATTGCCGAACTGTTCCGGCGTCTCCAGGCGGCTGCGCGTCACGATCACGGCATTCAACTGTTGGCCCGGCATAGCCGGCACCTGGCCCAATTCCCCGGCGGCCAGCTCGACGTTCTGGGCGCGTACCGCGCGGGTCACCTCTCCCGGCGTGAGATTGTAGGCCTGTAGCTTTTCCGGCTTGAGCCACAACCGCATCGAGTATTCGGTCCCGAACATCAGGGCTTCCCCGACGCCTTTGACGCGGCGTAGCGAGTCCAGCACCGTGGCCGCGGCGAAACTGCCTAGATCGACAGCTGACTGGCTCTTGTCGGGCGAATAGAGCGAAACGAACATCACGTAGTTGCGCGATGGTTTGGTGACGGGCACACCCACCCTGCGGACATCGTCGGGCAGCCGGGCTTCGACACGCTTGAAACGGTTCTGCGCCTCGACCGACGCGATGTCGATGTTGGTGCCTGGCTGGAAGGTGAGCGTCACCGTGCCCGTGCCGAGTTCGGAAGAAGACTCCATATACAGCAGGCGCTCGATGCCGTTCATTTCCTGCTCGATCAACGCCGTCACCGTGCTTTCGACCACCTTGGCCGAAGCGCCGGGATAGACGATGTTGAAGGCGATGGAAGGGGGCGCCACCGCCGGATACTGGGAGACCGGGAGGATGCGCAATGCCAGCATACCGGCGAGGAGGATCACCAGCGCAATGACCCAGGCAAAGATGGGACGATCGATGAAGAATTTGGCGAGCATGCTTACCCCTGTTTCTTGCCGGCCACCGGCGACTGCGCGGCGGGCGCGGCGTTCTGGTTCCAGGGTACGGGCTTCACCGGGGCGCCCGGACGGACCTTCTGCAAGCCGTTGACCACCACTTGCTCACCGCCCTTTAGTCCTGCGGCGATGATGAAGTCACCGCCACTCATGCCGCTGGTGGTCACTGGCCGAGGTGCAATCTTGTTGGCTGAATCCACCAGCAAGACGAACTGCCCTTGTGGCCCCGCCTGAACGGCACGCTGTGGGATGCGTATGGCCTGGTCGACGGTTGCTTCTTGAAAGCGGACTCGCACGAAGGTCCCAGGCAATAGATCATGATTGGGATTGGGGAAAACAGCCCGCATCGAGACGCTGCCGGTGGCGGGATCGACGGCCAAATCGGAAAACAGGAGTTTTCCCGGTTGCGAATAGACCGTGCCGTCCTCAAGAACCAATTCCACCTGGGCACGCTCGGCAGGCTTGAGTTTTCCGGTCCGAATCGCCTGTTTCAAGCTCAGCAGGTCGCTTCCCGGCTGGGTGAAATTGGCATAGATCGGATCGATCTGTTCGATGGTGGCGAGCTGAGTTGCCTCGTTGCGGCTTGCCAACGCGCCCTCGGTCACCAGGGCGCGGCCGATGCGCCCGGAAATCGGCGCCGGGACCATGGTGTTTTCCAAATCCAGGCTTACCCGCGTCAACGCCGCTTCGGCCTGCTTCACCCTGGCATCCGCCAGGTCGACTTCCTGGCGGCTGACAGCCTTGACCTCGAGCAGCGGCTGGTAGCGCTGCAGGGTCAGCCGGGCAATTACCAGATCGGCCTTGGCGGAGTCGACGCTCGCCTGGTAGTTGCGTGGATCGATACGGAACAGGGTGGCGCCCTCTTTTACGTCGCTTCCCTCGGCAAACATGCGCTTCTCGATCACCCCATCGACGCGAGCCCTCACTTGCGCTGTACGCGTTGCCTGCAAACGACCTGGCAGATCCTTGGTCATTGTGGCGCGAGCGGCTGCGACGGTCACCACATCCACTTCGGCCGGAGGCGGTGTCCCGCCGGCAGCAGCCTGTTGCTTCTGGCCATCAGCTCCGCAGGAAGCAAGGACAATGGGCAGCAGAAGCGCTGCAAGCAGGCGAAGGTGGGATTGATCCATACTGTTTCTCCGTAAGACTTGGAATCAATGAACGGGGGTATACGCCCTCAAAAAGGTATCGACAATCTGCGCCCCCTTGCTTTGATCCAATTCGCGCAGGGGATCGGCAACGCCAAGAAGGCAGCGGATTCGCTCCGTGGTGGTCAACATGCCCAGCAGCAACTCGGCGGCAAGGACAGAATCGTCCCGGCGCAATCGTCCGGCGCGCATGTTCTGATCAAGAAACATGGATAGCTGGCGCAATGTCTGGCCGGGGCCAACGGCATAAAGAGCCCTTGCCAATGCGGGAAAGCGTTGGGATTCCGCGCTCAAGGTACGAAATATGGCGATCCCGGCCAAAGACAAAGTTGCTGCGCGATAGGCGTTGGCGAACTGAATCAGGCTGGTGCGCAAGTCGCTCGCGTTGCTGTCGAGGGCCACCAGGATGCCATGAGTGGCGTTTCGAACGACCTCGCCAAACAATGCCTCCTTGCCGGTGAAGTGATTGTAGAGCGTCTGCTTGGCAACCTTGGCCCGGGCGGCAATGCCATCCATGCTTGCGCCATAGCCGTCGGTAAGGAACATGTCTGCGGCGGCACGAAGTAAGCGCTCACGGGTGTCGCTGGGATTTACTTCCGAACGGGCACTCATATGGGGCTCGACGGCAACAAATAGACTGCGTAGTCTAGTGGACTTTAAAACAGAATGCAAAATGCTTGTTGTCTTGTCCCCAAAACCAAAGGGCAGCCGAAGCTGCCCTTACAAAAAGATCCCGCTTGGTCCTCAGTGGGAACCTTTGCGCAATTTCTGGATGGCGGAAAGTTGCGCGATGGCTTCCGCCAGTTCCGCTTGGGCACGCGCGTAGTCGAGTTCGGAGCTCCGGCTGGCCATGGCTTCTTCGGCCTTCTTCTTGGCGTCCAGCGCCTTGGCCTCATCCAGGTCCTTGCCGCGAATCGCGGTATCGGCGAGCACCGTCACCCGATTCGGTTGCACTTCAAGCATGCCGCCAGCGACAAAGAACAGTTCCTCGGCATCCTGGTCGGGCAATTTGACCCGCACGGCGCCTGGTTTGATCCGCGTCATCAATGGCATGTGGCCGGGCAGAATACCCAGTTCACCGGCTTCGCCGGGCAACGCGACGAATTCGGCCAGACCCGAGAAGATCATCTCCTCGGCACTGACGACATCGACATGTATGGTCATGGCCATGCTATTACCTCACTAACTGCAGGATCGATGAGTTCTTCGTCGTCAATCGTGACGAATTACTGCAACGTTTTGGCTTTCTCGAAGGCCTCGTCAATGGCGCCGACCATGTAGAAAGCCTGCTCCGGCAGCTGATCGCATTCGCCGTTGACGATCATCTTGAAACCGCGGATGGTCTCCTTGAGCGGCACATACTTGCCCGGAGAGCCGGTGAATACTTCGGCGACGAAGAACGGCTGCGACAGGAAGCGCTGGATTTTCCGGGCGCGGCTGACCACCAGCTTGTCTTCCGGTGCCAGCTCATCCATACCGAGAATCGCGATGATGTCGCGCAGTTCCTTATAGCGCTGGAGAGTCTGCTGGACTGCCCGCGTGGTGCTGTAATGCTCCTCGCCGATCACGTTCGGGTCGATCTGACGCGACGTGGAGTCGAGGGGGTCGACTGCGGGATAGATACCCAGCGAGGCGATGTCGCGGCTCAACACGACGGTGGCATCGAGGTGGCCGAAGGTGGTCGCCGGGCTGGGGTCGGTCAGGTCGTCGGCGGGCACGTATACGGCCTGGATCGAGGTGATCGAACCGACCTTGGTGGAAGTGATGCGCTCCTGGAGGCGGCCCATCTCCTCGGCCAGCGTCGGCTGGTAACCGACCGCCGACGGCATGCGCCCGAGCAGCGCGGACACTTCGGTACCGGCCAGCGTGAAGCGGTAAATGTTGTCCACGAAAAACAGCACGTCGCGGCCTTCGTCGCGGAACGCCTCGGCCATGGTCAGACCCGTCAAGGCGACACGCAGGCGGTTGCCGGGCGGCTCGTTCATCTGGCCATAGACCAGGGCGACTTTGTCGAGAACGTTGGAGTCCTTCATCTCGTGGTAGAAGTCGTTGCCCTCGCGAGTGCGTTCGCCGACGCCTGCGAAAACCGAGTAACCGCTGTGCTCGATGGCGATGTTGCGGATCAGTTCCATCATGTTCACGGTCTTGCCCACCCCCGCGCCGCCGAACAGGCCGACTTTGCCGCCCTTGGCAAACGGACACACCAGGTCGATCACCTTGATGCCGGTCTCGAGCAGTTCATTGGTGGCCGACAGTTCGTCGAACTTCGGCGCCTTCTGGTGAATCGAGCGGCGCACATCGGTAGCGATCGGCCCCTGCTCATCGATCGGGCGGCCGAGTACGTCCATGATGCGGCCCAACGTCGCTGTTCCAGCCGGCACCGAAATAGGCTTACCGGTGTTTTGAACCATCATGCCACGGCGCAATCCGTCCGAAGAACCCAGCGCAATGGTGCGTACCACGCCATCGCCCAACTGCTGCTGGACTTCCAAGGTCAGCTCGGTACCCGTCATGGAAGGGCATCATAGACTCTCGGCATATGGCTGCGCTCGAACTGGACGTCCACCACCGCGCCAATGCACTGAACGATTTCACCTTGACTCATCGTCATTCCCCAAACAATAAATTCGTTAAACGGCGGCCGCGCCGCCGACAATTTCTGCAAGTTCCTTGGTGATCGCAGCCTGGCGGGTCTTGTTGTAGACCAGTTGCAGCTCATTGATCACGCTTCCGGCGTTGTCTGACGCCGCCTTCATCGCCACCATTCGTGCCGATTGCTCGGAAGCCATGTTCTCCGCCACTGCCTGATATACCAAAGCCTCTACATAGCGCACCAGCAATTCGTCCACCACGGCCTTCGAGTCGGGCTCGTACAGGTAGTCCCAGCTATGGGCCTGGTCGTCGCGGAGTTTCTCGCCGCTGAGGGGCAACAACTGCTCCATCACCGGTTCCTGCTTCATGGTATTCACAAAACGCGTATACACGATAGAGACCGTGTCCAACTCGCCGTTCTGGAAGGAATCGAGGATCACCTTGACCGGCCCGATCAATTTCTCCAGGTGCGGCGTGTCGCCCAAACCCGTTACCTTCGACACGACTTTCGCGCCGAGGCGCTGCATGAAGCCGAGTCCTTTGTTGCCGATGCAGGCGACGCGGACGTCACTGACACCGGCTGCTTCCCATTCCTTGAAGCGGTTCAGCGCCAAACGCAACACGTTGGTGTTCAGGCCGCCGCACAGTCCCTTGTCGGTCGTCACGACAATCATGCCGGCACGCTTGATGTCGGCAATCTTGGCAAGAAACGGGTGGTGGTACTCCGAGTTGGCCTGTGCCAGATTCGCAGCAATGCGCCTGACCTTGTCGCCGTAAGGACGGGCCGCCTTCATGCGCTCCTGTGCCTTGCGCATCTTGGAGGCCGCGACCATCTCCATGGCCTTGGTGATCTTGCGCGTATTCTGGACGCTCTTGATCTTGGTTCGAATTTCCTTGCCGCTAGCCATGGTCAGCTCCCGAAAGTCCGCCTAGGCCCAAGTCTTCTTGAAAGCCTCGATCGCCGACTTGAGAGCCTTCTCACCGTCAGCGTCGAGATCCTTGGCAGTTTCGATCTTGGTTACCAGGCCCGCGTGGTTCTGTTTCAGGTATCCCATCAACCCGGCTTCGAAGCCCAGCACGCGCGTCATCTCGATATCGTCGTAATAGCCATTGTTGACTGTGAAAAGTGTAACGGCCATTTCCGAGACTTTCATCGGCGAATACTGCGGCTGCTTCATCAATTCGGTGACCAGGCGGCCACGTTCAAGCTGCTTGCGCGTCGATTCGTCGAGATCCGAGGCGAACTGGGCGAAAGCGGCAAGCTCACGGTACTGGGCAAGCGCCAGGCGCACGCCGCCACCGAGTTTCTTGATGACCTTGGTCTGGGCGGCGCCACCGACTCGTGACACCGAGATACCGGCGTTGATGGCGGGGCGAATACCCGCGTTGAACAAGTCCGACTCGAGAAAGATCTGCCCGTCGGTAATCGAGATCACGTTGGTCGGCACGAAGGCGGTCACGTCGCCGGCCTGGGTCTCGATGACCGGCAGGGCAGTCAGGGATCCGGTCTTGCCCTTGACTTCGCCATTGGTGAACTTCTCCACCCAGGCTTCGCTGACGCGCGCGGCGCGCTCCAGCAGGCGGCTGTGCAGATAGAACACGTCGCCGGGATAGGCTTCGCGGCCCGGCGGGCGACGCAGCAGCAGCGACACCTGACGATAGGCCCACGCCTGCTTGGTCAGGTCGTCATAAATGATCAGGGCGTCCATGCCGCGGTCGCGGAAGTATTCGCCCATGGTGCAGCCGGAATACGGCGCCAGGAATTGTAGCGCGGCCGATTCGGACGCCGAGGCCGCGACGATGATGGTGTATTCCATCGCGCCGGCTTCGGTCAGCTTGCGCACCACGTTGGCGATGGTCGAGGCCTTCTGCCCGATTGCCACGTAGATGCAAAACATGTTCTCGCCGCGCTGGTTGATGATCGCATCGACTGCCACCGCCGTCTTCCCGGTCTGGCGGTCGCCGATGATCAGTTCGCGCTGGCCGCGGCCGATCGGCACCATCGAGTCGATTGACTTAAGTCCGGTCTGCACCGGCTGAGACACCGACTTGCGCCAGATCACGCCGGGCGCAACTTTTTCGATCTTGTCGGTCAACTTGGCATTGATCGGTCCCTTCCCGTCGATCGGCTCGCCCAGGGCGTTGACCACGCGGCCGAGGAGTTCGGGTCCGATCGGCACTTCCAGAATACGGCCGGTGCACTTGACCGTATCGCCTTCGGAGATGTGTTCATACTCGCCCATGATCACGGCGCCGACCGAATCGCGCTCCAGGTTGAGCGCCAGGCCGAAGGTATTGCCGGGAAACTCCAGCATTTCGCCCTGCATCGCATCGGCCAATCCATGCACCCGGCAGATGCCGTCGGTAACCGAAACTACCGTGCCCTCAGTGCGCGAGGTGGCAGCAAGATCCATCTTCTGGATGCGACTCTTGATCAGATCGCTGATTTCAGAAGGATTGAGGTTCATTTGAATACTCCTAGTTCTGTAGCGCTACGCTCATTGCGGCAAGTTTGCCGCGCACCGAGGCATCGATCACTTGATCGCCAACCGCGATTCGGGCACCGCCGATCAACTCCGGATCGACAGTGACCGTCGCCTGAATCTTGCACTTGAAACGCTGTTCCAGATCGCCCACCAATTGCTTCAGACTCGCCCCATCGAGTGGGAAGGCCGAGGTAATCAGCGCATCCTTGACCCCATCGTGAGCATTCTTCAGCTCAAGATACAGCTCGCAAATCTCCGGGACGACAGGCAAGCGCCGATTCTCCACCAGCAGTTGCGCGAAGCTCTTCTGGTCGGCTGTCAGATCGCCGCCGACAGCCTCAAGGAACATCTGCGCCAGGGCGGAGGCCGGGAAGCGTGGATTGCCGATGCACTCCCGCATGTCCGGATTGGCGGCGACATCTGCCATGCGCCCCAGAACCTCGGACCATTCCGTCAGCGTATTGCTGGACAAAGCCAATTGATAGGTTGCTTCGGCATATGGCCGCGCGATGGTGACGTTTTCCGCCATGGTTTCTCAGAGCTCCGCTTTCAAGCTGGCGAGCAGCTCGCTGTGAACCTGAGCATTCACCTCACGACGCAGGATCTTCTCCGCACCGGCGACGGCCAGCAGGGCCACCTGGTCGCGCAGGTTTTCCTTGGCGCGCTGGGCTGCAACCGTCGCCTCGCCTTCGGCGGCGACGCGGGCCAGACCGATGATCTTGGTGGCTTCGGCACGCGCTTCTTCAATGATATGAGCCGCCTGGCGCTCGGCGCCACCGATCATCTCGGTTGATTTCTCGCGGGCTTCGCGCAAGGTATCGGTCGAGCGGGCCTGGGCCAGTTCGAGATCCTGTTTGCTGCGCTCAGCCGCGGCGAGGCCTTCCTCGATCTTCTTCTGGCGTTCGGTGATGGCCGTCAGCATCGGCGGCCAGACAAATTTCACCGTAAACCAGATAAATACCGCGAACGCTATCGCCTGGGAGATCAGGGTCAAATTGATGTTCATGGCTACTCCCTAGCCGGAATCAGTTGAGAGACGCCGATCAATGCGCGGCTTGAACTACGGCGAGCAGCGGGTTGCCGAACGCGAACAGCATGGCAAGGCCGACGCCGATAATGAAGGACGCGTCGATCAGGCCGAGCAGCAGGAACACCTTGGCCTGTAGTGCGTTCATGAGTTCTGGCTGGCGTGCGGCGGCTTCCAGGAAGCGCGAGCACATGATGCCCACGCCGATACAGGCGCCGGCGGCGCCCAAGCCAATGATGAGGCCGATGCCTACACCGGTATAGGCTTGGATCATAGCCAGATATTGGAGTTTGTCCATTTGCGTTCCTTTCGAACTTGCGGGTGGTTAAGAGACGATTGACGGGATTGAAAACTTCTAGTGGCTTTCGTGCGCCATCGAGATATAGACGATGGTTAACATCATGAAAATGAAGGCTTGCAGGGCTACGATCAAAATGTGGAAGATCGACCAGCCGACACCCAGGATCGCGCCGAATATGACGCCGGTGACACCGGTGGCGGCCCACATCCCAAGCAGCATGAAGATGATTTCACCGGCGTACATGTTGCCGTACAGCCGCAAGGCATGGGAAAGCGGCTTCGAAACATATTCAACCAGGTTGAATAGCAGATTGAAAACCCAGAGGAGCGGGTTGGAGCCGAACGGCGAGCAGAACAATTCGTGTATCCAGCCTCCCAGACCCTTCACCTTGATGCTGAAGAAGATCATCAACAGCCAGACTGACAGCGCCAGCGCGAATGTGGTGTTGATATCGGCGGTGGGCACTCCTCGCCAGTAGGTCTGGCCCAGAACCTGGTGGTAAAACACCGACATGATGTCGATGGGCAGAAAATCCATCGCGTTCATCAGCAGGACCCAAACGAACACTGTCAGCGCCAGGGGAGCGACAAACGTATGGCGCTCACCGTGGAAAATTGCCTTGGCCTGGTCGTCGACAAACTCGATGGCCAGTTCCACGAATGCCTGCTTCTTGCTGGGGACGCCCGAGGTCGCCCCGCGCACTACCCACCAGATGAATCCGAAGCCGATCACACCCAGCACCACCGCGGTAAGCAGAGAATCAAGATTCAGTGCCCAAAACGCGCCGTCCCCGACCGGTTTGGTAAGGAAAGTCAGATGGTGATTGATGTATGAGGTTGGGGTCAGTGTTTCGGTCGACATTTTATTTGCCTGCTTCCAGCCGCGCTGGGTTGGGAAGAAAAACTGCCATCGAAAAGATCACTACCGCGACTATGAATGTACCAATGAATCCGGTCAGCACCACGTCTTTGTAGGTTGCCAACACCAGCCAAAGCAAGATCACGATGACCAGCACTTTCGCGCCCTCGGCCTTCAGGATACGCGTCAACCCTTCCCAGGCCATCCCTGGATGCGGGGATCGTTGGGTCGCTTGCGGGCGCGCCAGATAGGCAAAGACCCCACCCCCCGCAATCGCCACCGAACCTCCCAATAGCGCGGAAATCGCGCCATGTATTCCACCGAGCCATGCGCCAATTGCAGCCAGCAATAGGGTCGTTACTACTTGCCAGCTCAGTACAACGCGTAGCGGTTTCCTGGAATCAAGCATAACCTGCTGTAATTAAGTTGCTTTCTAGGCGGCGCTAAAGTGCCTAAGGCGTAGCGCGCTGCACAAAACTTGTGAATTGTAATCGCACTGGATTATTTGAGTCAATCATAAATTCGTCAAATGGGTCAGTCTGAGGCAAGGAATCCCTTTGCCGATCTGACAAAATTGCGCTCGGCGATCAACGAATTCGTTCAAGTATCCCCTCGAGTTGTTCGAGACTGCTGAACCTGATGGTGAGGGTACCTATTCCCTTCTTGTTGGCAACCACCTTGATGGGCGCACCGATCTTGTCGGCAAGCTCCTCTTCCAGCCGCATCAGGTCGCGGTCCGCCGCATGAACCGGAACCCGGTTTTCCGGCGGATTCAACTCCTTTTGGACCATTTTTTCGGTTTCGCGAACCGACAGGCCTCGATGCACCACCTGAACCGCTAACCGGGCCTGGTCGTGTTTGGCCAAGGGGAGCAATGCGCGGGCATGGCCCATGTCCAGTTCGCCCGAGAACAGGCACTCCTGCACAGGCTTGGCCAAGTGCAGCAGGCGCAGCAGGTTGCTGGCTGCCGGCCGGGAACGACCGACGGCATCCGCCGCCTCCTGGTGGGTCATGGAAAATTCGTCTATCAGGCGCTGAATACCGGCTGCCTCTTCCAGCGGATTCAGATTCTCCCGCTGAATATTCTCGATCAGCGACATCGCCAATGCCGCTTCGTCGGGGATATCCCGCACCAAAGCCGGGACTTCACTCATTCCCGCCAGCTGCGCCGCCCGCCAGCGCCGTTCGCCGGCGATGATCTCGTATTTTCCCTCACCCAGCGGCCGTACCAGTATCGGTTGCATGACGCCTTGAAGCTTGATCGACGCCGCCAGTTCATTGAGAGAATCCTGGTCCATGCGGGTTCTCGGCTGGTACTTTCCCGGCTGCAAGGCGGTCACATGCAAGGTATCCTGGCGCGTGGACTCCGGACCGGTATTGGCATCGAGCAGCGCGCCAAGACCGCGGCCAAGGCCTTTTTGCTTCACTTGCTTGGGTGGGTTCATGAAGATATTGTCCCTCTAAATCGTCTTGACACGTTCGATCATCTCGCTGGCAAAAGCCTGATACGCCTGCGCGCCTTTGGCCGTCTTGTCGAACAGAACCCCGGGGATACCGTAACTGGGGGCTTCGGCAAGACGAATGTTGCGGGGTACGATAGTCTTGAAGACCTTGTCGCCAAAATGCTGTTCCAACTCGGCCGATACCTGATGGCCGAGGGTTGCGCGGGTATCGAACATGACCCGTAACAGGCCGATGATTTTCAGGTCGCGGTTGAGGTTGGCATGCACCTTCTTGATGGTGTTCACCAGGTCAGACAGCCCTTCCAGGGCGTAATACTCACACTGCATGGGTATCACCACGCCATGAGCGGCGCACAGCCCGTTCAGCGTCAGCAACGAAAGGGACGGCGGGCAATCGATCAGGACGAAATCATAATCGGCGTCATGTGACGCGAGCGCTTCCTTCAAGCGCATTTCACGCCGCTCCAACTCGACCATTTCGACTTCTGCCCCGGCCAGATCTCGATTTGCCGGAAGGATATCGAATTTGCCGGTAGGGGAAGCCGTCCTTGCTTCGACCAGACTGGCGAGACCGAGCAATACTTGATAGACCGATTTTTCCAGGCCACGCTTATCCACGCCCGACCCCATGGTGGCGTTTCCCTGCGGATCGAGATCCACCAGCAGCGTACGTTGCCCGCTGGCGGCGAGAGCCGCAGCAAGATTGACCGTAGTGGTGGTCTTGCCGACCCCGCCTTTTTGATTGGCTATGGCGAAAATATGCATTTTAAGTACCTGTTACGACTTTCCAATGACAATGAGATCCCGCTCGGCTTTGAGTTCCGGTACCACCAGCGGGACGCTTTCTAGCATTTTCCATCCCGGTGGCAACTGCTGTATCTCCTCCTCCGGATAGACGCCCTTCATGGCCAGCAGGTAGCCTGTCGGCGCCAGCAAGTGCCCAGCCAGTTGCACGAAATCGGCAAGACTGGAAAAGGCCCGAGAGATCACCACGTCAAAGTGTGTCTTCGGCTTGAATGACTCCACTCGGCCGCAGTGTATGCTCACATTGTTCAGTTCGAGCTCGATTTTCGCCTGTTGCAGGAAGCTGGCTTTCTTGTGGCTAGCCTCGATCAGTTCGACTTTGAGTTGCGGCCGGGCGATTGCCAGGGGGATACCGGGCAGACCACCGCCGCTACCCACATCGGCAAGCGTGCCCAGGACGTTCGAAGTTGCGTCGAGATAGGCCAACACGGCCAGGGAATCGAGCAAGTGCCTGCTGACCATGGCATTCTCGTCGCGCACCGCAGTCAGATTGTAGACACGATTCCACTTGGCCAAGAGGCCAAGATAGGTGACGAACTTTTCCTCCGAGCCGGTCGCCAGACCTATGCCCAGTTGTTGGATTCCGTCGTGGATCTGTTCGGCGACTGTCAGGCTCATGCGCGGCGTTTCTGGTAAAGCGAATGACGCTTCAAATGGACCAATAACAGGGAGATCGCCGCGGGCGTTACCCCTTGAATGCGCGTGGCTTGACCTAGGGTTTCGGGCTGTTGCTGGCTGAGCTTTTGCCTTACCTCGATCGATAGCCCGGGGACAGCGGCATAATCGAAACCAATCGGCAGACGTAGCATCTCGTAACTTTCACTCTTTGCCACTTCCTCCTGCTGACGGTCGATGTAGCCTTGATACTTGGCTTGAATTTCTATTTGTTCGATGACTTGCGGGTCCATATCGAGGGCACCCGCCTGTTGATCGCCGACCAATGATTGCAATGCCGTATAGCTGACCTGCGGACGGCGCAAGAGATCCAGCAAACGATATTCCCTTTCCAGAGGTTGGCCGAAGACACGCAACGCGTCGTCGCTATTGATGGCCTTCGGGTTGATCCAGCTGGACTTCAAGCGTTCGGTCTCTGCATCAATGGCATCGCGCTTGCGGCTGAAGGCCTCCCACCGGATATCGTCGACCAGTCCCAGTTCACGACCAATTTCGGTCAGGCGCAAATCGGCATTGTCTTCACGAAGGCTCAGCCGGTATTCGGCTCGGCTGGTAAACATCCGATAAGGCTCTGACACACCTTGAGTAATCAGGTCATCCACCAATACCCCAAGGTAAGCCTGATCACGTCGCGGACACCAAGGAGACCTGCCCTGGACCTGCAATGCCGCATTGATGCCGGCCAGTAACCCCTGCGCCGCGGCCTCCTCATAGCCGGTTGTGCCATTGATTTGGCCGGCAAAAAACAGGCCGGCGACAGCCTTGGTCTCAAGCGACGACTTGAGTCCGCGCGGATCGAAATAGTCATATTCGATGGCATAACCGGGTCTCAGGATATGGGCATTTTCGAGCCCGTGCATGCTGCGGACCAACGCCAGTTGCACATCGAAAGGCAGGCTGGTGGAGATTCCCTGTGGATAGACCTCATGGGTATCCAGGCCTTCCGGCTCAAGAAAGATCTGATGGCTGTCCTTGCCGGCAAAGCGATGAATTTTGTCTTCGATCGACGGACAGTAACGCGGACCAACGCCTTCAATCACTCCAGTAAACATCGGGGAACGGTCGAGCCCGTTGCGGATGATGTCATGAGTATGGACATTGGTATGCGTAATCCAGCAAGGCACTTGCCGGGGGTGTTGTCCGCGGTTGCCGAGAAATGAAAACACCGGAGCGGGATCATCGCCGGGCTGAATCCTCAACAACGAATAGTCGATGCTGCGGCCATCCAGGCGAGGGGGCGTCCCGGTCTTGAGACGGCCGACCGGCAGCTTTAGTTCGCGCAAGCGGTGCGCCAAGGAGAGGGAAGGCGGATCGCCGGCGCGGCCGGCCTGATAGTTCGTCAATCCGACATGAACCAAGCCGCCGAGAAAAGTCCCCGCGGTCAACACTACGGTCGTCGCTGCGAAACGAACCCCAAGCTGGGTGACAACTCCGGTGACCCGGTCGCCCTCAAGCGTCAAGTCATCGGCGGCCTGCTGGAATACAGTCAGGTTGGGCTGGTTTTCGAGCCGGCGGCGGATAGCCGCCTTGTACAGAATTCGGTCGACTTGGGCGCGGGTTGCGCGGACTGCCGGACCTTTGCTGGAATTCAGGATGCGGAACTGGATCCCCGCCTCGTCAGCGGCAGCGGCCATGGCACCGCCCAGCGCGTCGACTTCCTTCACCAAATGGCCTTTACCTATGCCTCCGATGGACGGATTGCACGACATCTGGCCCAGGGTTTCGATGTTGTGTGTCAGCAACAGTGTGCTCGCCCCGGCACGGGCGGCGGCAAGCGCCGCCTCGGTACCGGCATGGCCGCCGCCAATAACGATGACATCGAAGCGGGTAGGAAACAGCATTTGGCCACGACAAGTAAAAAGAGGCGCAATCATACCCTTGTGCTTCGGAAAACTGAATTGTTTCACGTGAAACTGGGGTGCGTTCACGCGGACGCACCCCAGTTTCACGTGAAACAATGGTCACTTCTTGCCGCCGAGACCCAGATAACTTTCGATCACCTTTTGATTGTCTGCCAATTCCGCCGCCGGCCCTTCGAGGGCAATTTCGCCGGTTTCGAGAACATAGGCATAGTCCGCGACCTGGAGCGCGGCACGGGCATTCTGTTCGACCAGAAGGATGGAAACGCCGCTCTTCTTCAAATCGGCAATGATCCGGAATATTTCCCGCACTATCAAAGGTGCCAGGCCGAGGCTGGGTTCATCCAGCAGCAACAACCGGGGTTTGGCCATTAAGGCCCGGCCTACTGCCAGCATTTGCCGCTCTCCACCCGATAGCGTGGCAGCCTGTTGGTCGTGGCGCTCCTTCAAGCGAGGAAATATCTGATAAACCTGTTCCATGGTTTGACGCTGGTCGCGGTGGCCCAGGCGATGGCGCATGAAAGCCCCCAGCAACAGATTGTCCTCGACGCTCATCTCGCCGAATAGTTCGCGCTTTTCCGGCACCAGATTCATGCCTCGCGCCACCATCTTTTCGACTTCGATTTCCGCCAGCGATTCGCCGAAAAATTTCACTTCCCCGCGACTCCGCCCCAGCAAGCCCATGATGGCCCCAAGCATGGTGGTCTTGCCCGCGCCATTCGGGCCGATCACGGTGACGATCTGGCCCGGCTCAACCCTGATCCCGACTTGGTGCAGCGCCTCGACCTTGCCGTAGGAAACGCACAGGTCGTCGACCTCGAGTACCGCGGGTGCTCCGCCAGGCGGCGGTATCGATGCGCCGTTCATGCCACTCCCCCGAGATAGGCTTCCAGTACCACGGGATCTTGCCGCACCTGCTCCGGCAAGCCTTCGGCGATTTTCTCGCCGAACTCCATCACCACCACACGATCCGCCAGCCCCATGACGAATTCGACATCATGCTCCACCAGCAGGATACCCATCCCCTCGGCACGCAATCGTCGCAGCAGCTCCGCGAGTGCCTGCTTCTCCAGATAACGCAATCCCGCAGCCGGCTCATCCAGCAGCAGCAGGCTGGGGTCGGCCGCCAATGCCCGCGCTATCTCCAGAATTCGCTGTTGGCCCAGGGCCAGGCTGCCTGCCTGGTCGAACATGTGCCCCTTGAGGCCGACACGCTCGATCTGCCTGGCCGCCTCCGCCATCAAGCGCCGTTCCTCGGCACGGTCCAGATGCAGCAATGCGGGGATCACCCCTTTCTTGCCGCGCAAGTGAGCGCCAATGGCGACGTTTTCCAATACGCTCATGGTCGGCAATAGACGCACATGCTGAAAAGTCCTGCTCATGCCGCGGCGGGCAATGTCACGCGAATTCAGTTGATCGACCCGCTCACCCAGAAAATGGATTTCCCCCGAACTAACCGGGTCCACTCCCGAAATGCAGTTGAACATCGTGCTCTTTCCCGCCCCATTGGGTCCAATCAGCGCGAGCACCTCGCCCGCCTGCACCGACAGCTTCATGTTGTTGCAGGCCACCAGACCGCCAAATTTCTTTACGACATCCCTGACCTCCAGTAACCGGGTGCCAACTTGCGGGGGCGCCTTCTTTGCGAGCGGTTCAGCCTGCGGCACTGCCGCAACTTGACCGCTTTCGCCGTTGATCGAAACAAGCCGGACCAATATCGGCCACAGTCCGTCGCGAGCACGTTGCAACATCACTATCATCATCAAACCGAAGACGATCATTTCAAAGTTCCCGCTGCTACCGAATAGTTTCGGTAGCAAATCCTGGAGCCATTGCTTGAGGATGGTAATGACACCGGCGCCGAGCAGCGCACCCCAAACGTGAGCGGCTCCCCCCAGTACCGCCATAAACAGGTATTCGATGCCGATGTGCAATCCAAACGGCGTCGGATTGACGAAGCGCTGTAGATGGGCATAAAGCCAACCGGATAGACAGGCATACAACGCGGCAATCAGGAAGATCACAGTCTTCGAGCGTGCCGTATCCACACCCATAGCCTCGGCCATCAGCGATCCCCCCTTGAGGGCGCGGATCGCCCGACCCTCGCGTGAATCAAGGAGATTCTGCGTCAGCCAGACCGCCAGCAGCAATAACACCCAAATGAGGTAATAGAATTCACGGCCGAACTTCACTTCGAGCCCAAATACCGACAGTGAAGGTATTCCGGTGATGCCGGTGTGTCCGCCGAGTTGTTCGATATTGCCGAACAAAAAGTACAGGCTGATGCCCCACGCAATCGTCCCCAGGGGCAAATAATGACCCGAGAGACGGAGCGTCAGGGCCCCTAGAACAAAGGCTACCACCGCAGTAAGCGCTAACCCAGCGATTAGCGCCAGCCAGGGCGAAGCACCAAACATCGCCAGCCACCCGGGCAAATCACTCGTCGTGGTCAGATAGGCAGTTGTGTAGGCGCCGAGACCGACAAACGCCGCCTGACCGAACGACGTCAACCCGCCGACGCCGGTGAGCAATACCAGGCCGAGTGCCACTATCGCGTACAGGCCGATATAGTTGAGCAACGTCACATAAAACTCCGGCAACAGCGCCGGAACCAGTGCCAGCACAACCAGAAAGCCGGCGAGGATGACGGTCTGGCGCCTCATCATTCTTCCTCCTCGACGTGATGAGTCGTCAAAGAGCGCCACACCAGCACCGGAATGATCAGGGTAAATACGATCACCTCCTTGAACGCACTGGCCCAGAATGAGGAATATGACTCGAGCAGCCCGACCAGTATCGCCCCGGCGGCCGCAATCGGATAACTCGCCAGGCCGCCGACGATGGCGCCGACGAAGCCCTTCAAGCCGATCAAAAACCCTGTGTCATAATAAATCGTGGTGATCGGTGCGATCAGGATGCCGGAAAAAGCGCCGATCAAGGCCGCCAACAGAAACGACAGCTTGCCCGCCATGACCGTCGATATGCCCATCAACCGCGCCCCCACCCGATTGATGGCGGTGGCCCGCAAGGCCTTCCCATACAGAGTGCGATCAAAAAACAGATACAGGGCGACAATCAGCAACACGCTTGAAACCAGCACCCACAGCGTCTGACCGGTTACATGGATGCTGCCCAGTTCAAACGAGGCATCGCTGAAGGCTGGGGTACGCGAACCTTCGGCGCCGAAAAACAGCAAACCGAGACCCACCAGGGCCAGGTGCACCGCCACCGAAACTATCAGCAAAACCAGCACCGAGGCTTCGGCCAGCGGCTGGTAGGCTAGCCGGTAAATCATCGGCCCGAGCGGGACCACCAGCGCCAGCGACAACAATATCTGAACCACCATCGGCAACTCGGCCGGCTTGATCAAATATACGGCGGCGGCGGCGGCTAGCGGATAACCGAGATTCCACAGCAATATCCTCGGCAGGCGACGCAAAGCCCCGGCATGCAAGGCCAGGGCGCAATCGATCAGGGCTATGGCGAATCCCGCGCCAAGCAACAACCACAAGGTACCCGGCGTCTTGCCGGCCTGGAGGCTGGCCAGGGTCAAGGCGCCGAAGGCCACGAACTCTCCTTGCGGAATGTAGATGACGCGGGTCACCGCAAAAATCAACACCAACGCCAGCGCTAGCAATGCGTAGATGGCGCCGTTGGTGATTCCGTCCTGTCCTAACAGGAGCGCGATTTGCAAATCCATGCCGCAGGCTTTCAGAAAACCAAAGGCGCCCTGAAATAGCGAGGCGCCTTTGGGGGTCGATCAGTGAGTCAAGATATCAATCAGCGATTCTTTTTGGACATCACTGTTCAAGTTTCCACTTGCCATCCTTGATCTGGACCATGACGCGGGCACGTTGGTCGAAACCGAGATGGTCCTGCGGACTCATGTTGAATACGCCATGGGCACCGGCGAGTTCCTTGGTGGTTTCCAGCGCATCACGCAGCGCGGCACGGAACTCCTTGCTGCCGGGATTGCCTTTTTTCAAAGCGGCCGGAATGGCATTAGCCAGCAACAACCCCGCATCCCAGGCATGCGCGCCAAAGGTGGAAACACTGCCGGCACCGTAAGCGGCTTCGTATTTATGAACATAGGTTAAAGCGGACTTCTTCAACGGATTGCTGTCCGGCAATTGATCCGCCACCAAGACCGGCCCCGCCGGTAGTATCGTCCCCTCCACGCTCTTGCCGCCGACGCGCAGAAAGTCGTTGTTGGCCACACCGTGGGTTTGATAGATATGGCCCTTATAGCCTCGGTCCTTGAGAGTCGATTGCGGCAGCGCGGCTGGCGTTCCCGAGCCGGCGATCAAGACTGCCTCAGGGTTCGCCGACATCAGTTTGAGTACCTGCCCGGTCACCGAAGTATCGCTGCGGTTATACCGTTCATTGGCCACGACCTTGATCCCGCGGGCTTCGGCCGCCTTGGAGAACTCGCCCCACCAGCCTTCCCCGTAGGCGTCCGAGAAACCGATGAAGGCCACCGTCTTGATTCCTGCCTTGCTCATGTGCCCGATGATCGCTACCGCCATCTGGGCGTCGTTCTGCGGCGTCTTGAAGACCCAGCGGGTTTTGGGGCTCGCCGGATCGATAATCTTTGCCGAAGCGGACATCGAGATCATGGGCGTTTCCGCCTCCACAACCACGTCGATCATCGCCAGGGAGTTGGGAGTAATCGTCGATCCGAGTATGGCGTCGACCTTGTCCTCGCTGATGAGCTTCTTGGTGTTGGTGACCGCCTTGGTGGTATCCGAGGCATCGTCGAGAACGATATAGTTGATCTTCTGGCCGGCAATCGTGGTCGGCATCAGGGCAAAAGTATTCTTCTCCGGGATACCCAGCGACGCCGCCGGGCCGGTCGCCGATACCAGCACGCCCACGTTGATGTCGGCCCTTGCCAGGCTGGCAACCGCGGCCAACCCCAGCGCTAGAAACAAAGTCTTATTTTTCATGCATTCCTCCTGTGGATTACATTCTTAAATAGTAAAGACCATCGGTGAAACCGATTGAGGTCCCGAGCAGCGCTTCGAAAGATCAAACT
>Ga0172379_10001157_pt1 | contig 55628 bp, 57 predicted proteins | sample GrowelOW334metaG_FD_119756 | JGI IMG/M metagenome (GOLD analysis project Ga0172379, IMG submission 119756) | Groundwater microbial communities from an aquifer near a municipal landfill in Southern Ontario, Canada - Groundwater well OW334 metaG | ecosystem: Environmental > Aquatic > Deep... | reverse complement strand
TTAGATAATCCCAAAGAGGGATATTTAATTATCTATGAAGATACTGAACCGGTAAATAGTTCTAATGAGTTTTATAAGCGATTGTACAACAAGGTCAATGAAAAATTCGGTGGTATTAAAAAATACAAAAATAAAATAGAAAGCTTTTCAAAGGATCTTCTTTCCAGAATAGAGGCGATTAGTTTAAAAGATGTTAGTGTCACTTTAGGTGAAAGTAAAATTTCATATAAGGTAGAACTCGAAAAAATGTTTAACAACTTAGGTTTGGACGACGAAAGATTAATAATCCTGGTTGATGAATTCGCTCAAACAGTGGAGAATATAATTGAAGATATAAATGAAAGTACTGCCATAAACTTTCTTGAAACCAATAGAGAAATCCGCCTTTCGCCAACCCTTTCAAAGAAAGTTCAATTCATCTATGCATGCTCTATCGGGCTTGAGAATATCGTCAGTAAATTTAATGGGACAAAATTTATAAATGATTTAACTCCAATCTTAGTTTCACCGTTAACCACTCAAGAAGCAAAATTTTTAATGAAAACGATTATTACAGGAAATAACATTACCCTCGACGATGATGCTTTCAATTACTTATTGAAAAAAATAGAGTGGTTAATTCCTTTCTATTTCCAAATTATACTCGATGAATGTGGAAAAGTTCTTAAGGGAGATGGATCAGAGATAATTACTAAAGTGGTAATTGACCTCGCAATAAATAACGTCTTAAAATATAGACTCTACTTTGATAACTGGTTCGATCGATTGCGCACGGCTTTTAAAGGAAAGGATTTTTCATTTGTAAAAGAAGTTCTGAATATTGCTTCCGGGAATCCAACAATCACATCGAGTGAAATATTTAACCTCGCGGTAAAATACAAATTGGAAGATTCCTACAATAACCTTCTTAATACTTTAAAATACGATGGCTATATAAACAACAACGACGATCCTAAAATTTATCGTTTTAACTCCCCTTTATTAAAAGAATGGTGGTACAGAAATGTCGCAAACTAAACTTAGCTTTCCGTCAATTTACAACCCTGCAAATCAAAGCGCTGAAGAAATAATTTCCAATTTTGTAGTGCGCACTCAGGAATTCGAAGAATTATTTACCGCTATCAAAAACGATAAAATGGAAAAACCTTCCCAACATTATATAATACAGGGACAGCGCGGTTATGGTAAAACAACTTTGCTTTTACGACTAAAATATGAAATTCTTAATGACAAAGAACTTAACAGTTGGCTCATCCCGGTAATGTTTGATGAGGAGCAGTATAGCGTACGCATTTTGGCAAAACTGTGGGAAGAGGTAATTGATGTTTTGGAAAGCGAAGACCCTGCTTTTACCGGATTGACCGACCAAGCAGATAAACTTTATGACAAAGAAGCGCCGGAGGAGGAAATTTTTAAATTATTAATTAGTGCACTTAAAGAAAGAAATAAAAAAATTGTTCTTCTCCTTGACAACTTTGGAGATATGATTGAAAAATTTAGTAAAAAGGAAAACCAGCGGTTAAGAGAAATTTTAATCACTTGTAATCATATAAAATTTATTGGCGCTTCTTCCAGAATTCTTGAATTTTATTACAACTATAAACAACCGTTTTTTGATTTCTTCAAAGTTATCACACTCGACGAACTTAACCGTGAAGAGACTATTTTTCTTTTAAAAAAACTTGGTGAAAATTATAAAAGTGATGAAATAAATAAGATAATCGAAAACCAACCGGAAAGGATTGAAGCCCTAAGGCGCATTGCCGGCGGAGTACCAAGAACCCTTATTCTGCTTTTTCAAATTTTTGTCGATGATGTAAATGGAAATTCTTTTAAAGATCTGGAAAACATCTTGGATCTGGTCACTCCTCTTTACAAACAAAGACTTGATAGTCTTACCGCTACGCAGCAGGCAATTACAGACGCTGTTGCTCAAAACTGGGACGCTATCAGTACAAAAGAAATTTCAAAAATTGTCCGCATGCAGAGCAAGGCTGTTTCCGCACAATTAAACCTATTAGAAAAGAACCAGATAATTACCAAAATACCTACATCTACAAAAAACCAGCTTTACCAGATAAGTGAAAGATTTTTTAATATCTACTATCTCATGCGTCTTGGAAGAAGAAAAAACAGAAACAAGGTATTATGGCTTGTTAAATTCTTTGAAATAATGTGCGGAGAGAAAGAACTAATAGCGCGGGCACAAAGGCACATCAATTGCTTACACGAGAGGAAGGTTTATGACAAGCACGCTTTTTACATTTCCCAGGCACTTGCAAAAACACACATTCCGGCAGATTTACAGCATGAACTAATTTTTGAAACGAAAAAATATTTATCAGCAAGGAATAGCGATTTCATAAAAGAAGTTGATAAATCCCATTTCGAAATATTAGAAGAAGTCAAACAAGATGTTTTGGACACTAAGTACGAGTCCGCCAAAAAAAAGTTAAAAGAAGATGGGATGAACAACAACTTAATTTCCTTTACAATTGCAGAATTGCTAAGAAAAGAAAAATGCGATTTAAATACTGCGATACAATATTATATGGAATCAATTGAAAAGAGTCATTCCGGGGCAATGAATAATTTAGCCTTATTGTATGAGACTGAATTCAAAGATTTTAAGAATGCAGAGAATTATTACTTGATGGCTGTTGAAAAAGGTCATTCTGGCGCGATGTTTAATTTAGCTTGGATGCACGAGATTGAATTCAAAGACTTTAAGAATGCCGAAAAATATTACCTGATGGCCGTTGAGAATGATCAAGTCGAAGCCTTATTTAATCTAGCTTTGTTATATCAATTTGAGTTCAATGATTTAAAGAATGCAGAGAAATATTACTTAATGGCTGTTGAGAAAGGTGATGCTGAGGCGATGCTTAGTTTAGGTCTTTTGTATCAATTTGAATTAAAAGATTTTAATAATGCTGAGAAATATTATTTAATGGCTGTTGAGAAAAAACAATCTGACTCATTGTTTTATTTAGCAAGGTTATATCAAAACGAATTAAAAGATTTTAACAATGCAGAGAAATATTACTTGATGGCTGTTGAGAGTGGTGAGTCAATTTCAATGATTAATCTGGCTTGGCTTTACTATGAATCAATGAAGAATAAGGAGGGCGCGTTAAAAATTCAAAGAAAAGCTTTTGAAAAAATACAACAAGACTATACTGCTCATACACTAATTATGATCCTCTTATGGAATGACGAGGCGGAAGAGGCGGTAAAATTGTTTAACAATTACTTTGATAACGAAGATGCGCAAAAAGAAGTAAATGACATGGTTTTTTCCATGTTGTTAATGTTTCTTGCAAAAAAACAATATCACTTTGTCCATAAACTGTTTACGGAAAACAAGTATAATATTATCGACAAGTATAAACCTATTTACTATGTAACACTAAAACAGTTGGGAGAGGATTACTCCGACGAGTTCAAAAAAATGCCGCCGGAACTAAAAGAAACGGTTGACGAACTGATTAAAAAAGTAGAGAAAATGTCAAAAGATTACAGTTAATAATTTAGTTCCGTTTGCACAAAGCATTTTACATCTCCACAATTATAAATGCAGCGGTTCTGTTACAACAACCATTTTTGTATTGTTGCAACATATTCATTAATCAATTTATCAAAAACCTGCTGCACGGTTAAAATTTCTTTCACCAAGCCGGAGCTTTGTCCGGCTTCCATCGCGCCGTCAATTTCATCGCCTTCAAAAATTCCTTTCATCTCCCGCTTGTGATCGAGGAAAGAAACCATCTCTTCTTTTGATAAACCTTTCGTTTCCGCTTGAATCGCTTTTAAAGCAAAATCATTTTTTAACATTCTCATCAACGCGACTTTTCTAAAAGATAAAACCGTATCGCCGTCTTTCGCTTCGACTATTTTCCTTTTATAATTTTCGTGCGCGGAAGATTCGACCGTCGCGGCAAACAGCGTTCCTATTTGAACAGCTTCTGCGCCAAGACAAATTACAGCGGCTATTTGTCTTCCATCTGCAATCCCACCGGCAGCAATAACGGGAATTTTAACCGCATCAACCAACTGGGGAATTAAACAAAGTGTTGTTATTTCATCACCACCGTTATGTCCGCCCGCTTCAACACCTTCGCCGACAATAGCATCACAGCCAACTTCTTCAGCTTTTAAAGCCTGTTTTACATTTGCGACAACGTGTACAACTTTGATGTTATTTGATTTCACCTTTTCAATATGTCTTCCCGGATGCCCGGCGGAAGTAAACACAATTTCTACTTTTTCTTGAATTACAACTTCAATCAAGTCATCAACATCCCGCCGGAGAAGAGGAATGTTTACTCCAAATGGTTTCTGTGTTACGGATTTACATTTTTGAATATGTTCACGAAGCAATTCAGGCTTCATCGAACCGGCGCCGATGAGTCCCAAACCGCCTGCGTTTGAAACGGCTGAAGCAAGTTTCCACCCGCTTACCCACACCATTCCCGCTTGAATGATCGGATATTCAATATTGAAAAGAGAGGTTATTCTGTTTATCGTTTTCATAATTTAAAATATTTTTGCTTGAAAGTTGTTTTTTAAAAATATAAGTTGCAAATAAATTACCAACTGTTTGAACAAATTGTTAGACAAAGGATTTTGTGAAGAAGAAAAAGAAGAAGTTTTCAACAGCAGAAATTTTTAGAAAATTAACAATTCTTCTTGCTATTGGCTTTCTAATAGTTGACTTTTCCGATAAAGACATTAAAAGTTTTGATGTTTTAAGAATGCTTATTTACGGATTGGCAATTAATTTTGTAACTGATCTTTTGCTAAGCAAAAGGAGATAGAAATGAATACACAAGAAATTTTAGGCTGGCTTTTGGGCATTCTCGCCCTTGCTTCTTACATTATTTACATCGTTTTGAAAAGAAAAGAACTAAACGAAAAAGCAGTTGAACAAAACAATACAGATAATCTCATCAACGCCTTGAAAGAATATGCTAAATATCAACCTGATTTAGCAAAAATATTTAACAAATTTGGTATTCTTTAAAACTGCGAGTTAAAATTCAGTGACTCTGTGGTAAAGGATTCATTTCACCACAGAGTCACTGAGACACAGAGAAATTTTATTTCACTTCCGGAATTCTTCCCGGTGTCCATGGTGCGCCAAGTTTTTCCATTTCATTTTCAATCGCTTTCACTTCAACTTCATCAATTTCTTTTAGCTGTTGTAGTATCGGTTGGATTGATTCGTGCAAAACTTCGTATGCAACTTTTTGATTCTTCGTTACGTTGGAAGTAGAATTTGTTTGTGCATAAATCATTTTTTCTAGCCGCCAATTCAATGGAACTTCCTGCGGGGGAATTTCTTCCGCGCTTGCTTTTCCAGGCTTTCCGTTAAAGGCAAAAAGAATATCATCAAGTTTTTTTGAAATTACTTCAGCTTTTTTTATCAACAAGAAAGATGCAGCCGGTGTGTTATTCAATGTTTGCTTTATTGTTTCCATTTTATTTTTAAGCTCTTGAGTCAACCGTTGTGCGCCCCAAACCGCTCTTGCAAGATCGTATGATCTTTGTTGGAATGCGACAAGTTCTTTACGGTCTGCTGCTGGGATGGTCGTGTTTTGTAAAGGTACGGCGTTAAACTCAACAGGTGTGGCAAGTTGTTTTTCTTCACCTCGAACAACCATCGACAAGCTAACTTTATATTTTCCAGGTAAAACCAAGAGCGCGCTGTTTTGTTTTGCTGTTGGATTAAATTTATTTTCTTTTACGGTAACCGGTTCAGTTGATTCATAACGCAAATCCCAGGTAACACGGTTTACGCCTGCGGCGGCAGCTTTTGTAAGTTTTCTAACCACGTTGCCGGCTTCATCCGTAAAAGTAAAAATGAGATATGGAGCTATTTCAGATTCTTCAGCCTTTAATTCTTCATCTGAAGGTTGAGGAATTGGTTTTCCATCTTTAAAAAGCGGTTTCTCTTTTTCTTTTCTTTCCGCTTTTAAAGTTTTCGGAACATCATTTACGTAATATGTAACCGTTGCACCAAATTCCGGATTAGGCGCTTTGTAATACGTTGAACCTTGTCCATATCTTCCCTGACTTTGAATATAAATCGGCGCATCACGTACCGGAAAAATTTCCGATCCTTTTTCAAGTGAACTTTTTGATACCGAACGCAATGCAGAATAATCATCAAGAATATAAAATCCGCGTCCAAACGTAGCGACCACTAAATCATTTTCTCTTTCTTGAATTGCGAGATCGGTTATTTTAATATTTGGTAGTCCATTTTTCAATTGCATCCATTTTTCGCCGCCATCAACCGAAAAGAAAACTCCCCATTCTGTTCCGGCAAAAAGAAGATTTTGATTTACCAGGTCTTCAACTATCGTATTCACTGCACCGTTAGCTGGCAAATTTCCCGCAATCGATTTCCACGATTTTCCTTTATCGGTGCTTCTAAAAAGATATGGTTTGAAATCATCACGTTTATGATTATTGAACGATGCATACACAACGTTTTCGCTAAAGCGGGAAGGGAGAATATCGCTTACCAGCGTAAACTTCGGCACATCAGGAACATTATCAATTTTTCGCCAGGTCTTCGCATCTTCCGTTACTTGAATTAATCCGTCATCCGTTCCGGCGTATAAAAGATTTTCTTTTAAAGGTGATTCTGCCAGTGTAACGATCAAACCAAACTGTGAAGTGCTTAAATCTTTTGCCAACGCGTCTGCGCTCCAATATTTTCCCATAACGGGAAAAGTATTTCTGTCGGTTTGCGTGGTTAAGTCGCCGCTAATTTCAGTCCAGCTATCGCCTCTGTCATCACTTCTAAAAACTTTTTCCGCCCCAATATATAACCGTGAATGTGAATGCGGACTTATAATAAAAGGAGTATCCCAATACCATTTAAATGTTTTTTCTCCTTTTACCGGTTCGGGACGAACATCTATTAATTCACCGCTTCTCTTATCATAGCGGATAATATTTCCATACTGTGATTCAGAATAAATAATATTCGGATCGGTTGGATCAATGGCTTGCCAGAATCCGTCGCCGCCAACGGTCATAATCCAATCGCTGTTAATAATTCCGTCTTCGCTTATCGTGCGTGAAGGACCGCCCATACTTTGATTGTCCTGCGTTCCGCCAAAGACATTATAAAAAGGTAAACTGTTATCAAGGCTAACGTGGTAAAATTGAGTTATCGGCAAATTGCTTTTAAAAATCCAGTTCGCCCCATTGTCAAATGATTCATAAATACCGCCGTCTCCACCAATCATAAAATGTTTTGTGTCGTTGGTATCAACCCATAAAGCGTGGTCATCAACGTGGCGTGCATTGTTCCCAACAAGCTTCCAGGTTTTTCCGCCGTCTTCTGTAACTTTAGAATATGTGTCCATCAAATAAACTTTATCTGCGTCTTTCGGGTCGCAATAAATCTCGTTAAAATATTGACCGGAACCATAAGTGTCGCTCATCTTTTCCCAAGTTGCGCCACGATTAGTTGAACGGAAAAAACCACTACTTTTTTCTGCTGCTTCCAAACTTAAATAGATGATGTCGGGGTTAACCGGAGAAACAGCCAGCCCGGTTCCACCAAGATCAACGGAAGGAAGCCCCTTCATAATTTTTTCCCATGTTGCGCCGGCATCAGTTGATTTATAAACTGCCGTTTCAGGTCCGCCTCCAATTTTAGTAAAGATATGTCTTCGTCTTTGTTCCGAAGTTGCATAAAGAACGTCAGGATTTCGAGGATCAAACGCGATATTATTTACGCCGGTATTTTCGCTGATGTTCAAAACTTTGTTCCATGTTTTTCCCGCGTCGGTAGTTTTATAAAGCCCGCGTTCACCGCCCGGGGCCCAAACAGAACCTTCAGCAGCAACGTAAACAACATTTGAGTTTCGCGGATCTATAACGATTCCTCCCACCTGGCGTGAATCTTTTAAGCCCATGAATGCCCAACTCTGTCCGCCGTCAGTCGATTTATAAACGCCCATTCCGTACCCGAGTGCCCGTTGATGATTATTTTCACCGCTGCCGACCCAAACGACATTCGCGTTATTTGGATCTAATTTTACAACGCCAAGTGAGTACGGAAGCGTGTCGGCAATTGCACTCCATGTTGTTCCGTCGTTTGTGGTTTTCCATAAATTTCCGCTTGCAGTTGCAACGCAATACTCGCTTGTATTGGCGGGATTAACAGCAAAGTCTGCGATGCGTCCGGAGTTCCACGCGGGACCGATGCTGCGGAATTTTAATCCGCTAAAAGTGCCGCTATTCAATTTATCTTTTGTTTCTTCTTTTTGAGCAAAAAGAGAAAAAGAAAAAACGAAGAAAATAAAAAAGAGAGAAAGTTTTTTCATAAAGAATCCTTTATTCTTAAGTGATATTTACAATAGCTATGCTGACAACCGGACTTCAACACAAAGAATTTCATTGGTCAAAAATAGGTATCTTTTTTTTAATTGATAAATGTTTATTCAGTATTTTAACACTCCTTCTTTTAAAATAAGTAAAGCTCTGGATTTTATGAAAAAATTTTTCGTCGCATTTTTAATATCAAGCTTTGTTGTTGTTTTGCTTAACGCATATCCGGGCGGAGTAAGCGGTTATACAAAAAAAACTAATAATTCCGGATGTTATTGCCACACAAGCGCAAGCACTTCAACTGTTTTGGTTTCTATTCAGGGACCGGCAACTTTGCAGCCTTCTCAAACCGGAGATTATACGGTTACCGTTTCCGGTGGAGCTGGAACAGCGGTTGGGATTGATATTGCTGCTTCAAGTGGAGCATTACTAACAAGTGACGGAAATTTAAAAATATTAAATAGCGAACTAACTCATCCAAGTAAAAAACTATTTTCCGGCGGACAATATGTTTTCAAATTCAAATATACAGCTCCAGCTACCGCAGGTAAAGTAACCCTTTATTCAACAGCATGCAGCAAAAAATCGCAATGGAATTTTGCTTCTAATTTTGACGTGACTGTCACATCGGTTTCCGGTATAGTTGAAGAAACGATGCGTGCAAAAAGTTTTCAATTAAACCAAAACTTCCCCAATCCATTTAACCCAACCACAACAATAAATTATCAACTTGCTGCCAACGGTTTCGTAACTTTAAAAATATTTGATTTGCTTGGAAATGAAATTGAAACGCTGGTAAATGAATTTCAGAATGAGGGATTGCATCAGACTTCTTTCAATATAAAAAACATCGCTGCTTTAACCAGCGGAGTTTCCACCAAAGGCGGATACGCCTCCGGCGTATATTTTTATCAATTAAAAGCCGGCAGTTTTGTTCAAACAAAAAAAATGATTTTTAGTAAATAAAATTTTTTCACTTGACAATTCCAAAACATATAAGTATTTTAACGTTAAGATATTTAATATTAAACAGAAAAACATGAAAACAACAAAAAAATACGGCAAAAAACAGGATCTGGCGCTTTCCATGTGGGTTAAACTGGCGCGGGCTTATACAACGTTCAGCAAAAAATCATTAGAAAATATTCGCAGCTTTCACCTGACAGAACCGCAATTTAGCGTATTGGAAAGTTTGGGGCATTTAGGTCCGATGACTATCGGTACGCTTTGCACCAAACAACTCGTTAGTGGCGGAAATATGACGCTTGTGGTTGATAATCTGGAGAAAGAAGGACTTGTTCAACGGATTTACAGCAAGGAAGATAGACGAACGATAATTGTTCAACTTACCCCAAAAGGGCAATTGCTGTTTAATGAGATTTTTTTGCAGCATGCAGCACACATCGAAAAACTTGCCTCCGTTCTTACCGAAAAAGAACAGGAAGAGTTAGCAAGATTATTAAAAAAACTTGGAACAGGTTTATCGGGAACCAAATAAAAAAATTTTGTGTTAATACTTTAAACTTAAAATATCAGAACTTAAAAAATTATCTTATGCAAATTGAAGCACTCCATATAGAGCAAGAAAATGAAATTCTTCCATTAATTAAAAAGAGATGGAGTCCAAAAGAATTTAATCCTGAAAAAAGAATCTCACAAAATGATTTATCGCTGCTCTTTGAAGCTGCCCGCTGGACTCCCTCATCGCGTAACGAACAGCCGTGGAATTTTATTGTAGTAACAAAAGATGAACCCGAACAATTTAATAAAATGATCGATCTTTTAACGGACAGCAATAAATCGTGGGCATCAACGGCTTCGGCTTTGATTTTAACAATAGCTTCGCTTCGATTATCACACAAGAATTCCGAGAACAATTACGCCTACTATGATCTGGGGGCGAGTGTCGCAAATTTAACGATGCAAGCAATTGCGTTAAACATTTATATTCATCAGATGGGAGGATTTTACCGCGACAAAGCCAGGGAAGTCTTTCAGTTAAATGAAAATTATGCCCCTGTTTCAGTACTTGCTGCCGGGTACTTACCCGGGAATGAAAATTTTGAAACTCGAAAAAATGAAGTATTGGCGATGCGGAAAAGAAAACCTTTAAACGAATTTGTTTTTAAAAATAATTGGGGAAAATCCTTTTTCAACATAAATGATTTTCAAAAAAATTAGGTGCTAAAATGATAAACCTTATAACAAGTAATCAGCGCGGGCGAACGAAAATTGGTTGGCTTAACAGCTTTCATTCTTTTTCTTTCTCGGAATATTATGATGAAGAAAGAATGCACTTTGGGCCACTCAGAGTAATTAATGAAGATTATGTTGAGCCGGCAGCAGGTTTCCCGACACATCCGCACAAGGACATGGAAATAATAACTTATGTTTTAAGCGGAGCGCTTGAGCATCGAGACAGCACCGGAACTCATTCGGTTATCAATGCAGGGGATTTGCAAAAAATGACCGCCGGAAAAGGCGTATATCATTCCGAGTTCAATCCTTCAAAGGTCGAGGACGTACATTTGTTTCAAATCTGGATTATGCCGGACAAGCATGATTTACTACCTTCATATGAACAAATCACTCTATCAAAAAAGGAGAGACAAAATAAACTTCAACTTGTGGCTTCAAATAAAAAGAGCGAAGGGAAAATTTTTATAAGTCAGGATGTGAATCTTTATCTCGCCGATCTTCAAAAAGGAACAGAAATAAAATTTCATCTTGAAAAGGGAAGAGGAATCTATCTTCACACAATTTCGGGAGAATTAGCTGTTGGTGAACTTCTATTATCTCAAGGAGATGCAGTAGAAATTTCTGTGGAAGAGGAAGTAACTTTCTCGGCAAAAAGTGATACCGGGGTTATGTTGTTCGATGTAAAAATTTAAATCAAAAAAAATAAAAAGGAAAACAAACTATGAAAAAACTCATTCTTGCAACGGCTGCTTTTGCTCTTATCACAGCAAGCTCGTTTGCACAAACTCAAACATGGAAACCGGATAAAGTTCACTCAAGAATCGGTTTCTCGGTAACACACTTAGTTATTTCGCAAGTTGAAGGAAAATTTAACGACTACGACGTAACGCTTACAACAGATGCCAAAGGAAAACCTGAAAAGGTTGAAGCTGATATAAAAGTCGCTTCTATTACTACCGATAACGAAGCGAGAGATAAACATCTTAAGTCGGATGATTTCTTTGCTGCGGAAAAGTATCCCGAATTAACATTCGTCAGCAAATCAATTAAAGCAACCGGGAAGAACACGTACAAAATTACCGGTGACTTAACCATGCGCGGGGTAACAAAAACCGTTACTCTTGATACAAAATTTAACGGAGAGATTAAAGATCCCTGGGGAAATTCAAAATCCGGCTGGGTTGCCACAACCACGGTAAACAGATTTGATTATGGGTTACAATGGAATAAAGCGATAGAAACCGGCGGACTTGTCGTTGGTAAAAATGTCGACATCATTTTAAACTTGGAATTCGGTTTACAGAAGTAATTCGTCTCCGGCGTTTTAGAAAAGCGGTAGTTCGGTAATAAACTACCGCTTTTTATTTTTCATACAGTTGAACTTTTCGTAGTGCGCGGCGGTTAATTTACTATCGGAATGTTCCTATGAAATTCTCTCTCTCCTCAACACACTCATTTGTGCATTCTGTAGTTCATTTAACTAAGAACCGCCTGATTATTTGAGTTTTTATGCCACTTTTTTGTTCCCATGAAAAGCGGCAAATTATCCACTATAATCACGCGGCTAATTTTCTTATATTTTCATTGTAAAAGGATTTATTTATGGCTGAGTATGTTTTTCTTAGAGCGATTCATATTGTTTCGGTTATTGTGTGGCTTGGAGTAATTCCTGCCGATTTGTTGTTGCGCAAAATTATAAAAGATAAAAAGGGAACCGAAAGCGAAAAAACGCTTTTATCCTTTTGGTTAAAACTTACAAATCTCGGTGGAATGATCGGCTTGACCGGCATTCTCGTAACAGGGATTCCCCTTTCAATAACGATCGGTTACGGCTTTTTTCAATTTGCTTCCGGCGCTAATCACTGGCTCTATACCAAACAGTTCGTCACGGTTATCGTTATTATTTTAACCGCTGCTTTTATTATTCCTTCGGGAAAAAAAGTGCGGATTGAAATTGAAAAAAGTGTCGCGGAAAAGTCTCCTCTTACCAACGAGACATATAAAAATATTTCTAAACTCGAAAAAGTATTAACAACAATAAATGTTTTAATCGTTTTCAATTTACTACTTGCTTTAATGCGGAACTTAATGTAAAAATGACTCTTTCGTTTAACTATTTTTTTTCTTTTGTATAGCATAACATGAAGAAAGTTGCTATCCTTGGCTCAACCGGTTCTATCGGCATCAACACCGTAGAGGTGATCAGAAAATTTCCGGATCACTTTTCAGTTGAAGCCTTAACCGTAAATACGCGGATTGATTTGCTTGAAAAACAGATCGATGAATTTCATCCGAAGGTTGTTGCAGTTAAAGATGAAAATCTTGCCGCAGAATTGAAAAAAAAAATAGGAAGCAAGTGTGAGGTTCTCTCAGGTGAAAGAGGATTACTTTCAATTGCCGCTGATTATGATTATGATATTTTTGTCGGTGCAATGGTCGGCTTTTGCGGTTTGGCGCCTACTCTTGAAGCTATTAAACGAGGCAAACGAATCGCCCTGGCAAACAAAGAAACCCTTGTGGTTGCCGGTGAATTAGTTACCGAACTTGCTAAAAAATATTCGGCTGAACTGCTTCCCGTCGATTCCGAACACAGCGCGATTTTTCAGTGTCTTGTTGGAGAAGATGTTTCAAGTGTAGATAAATTAATTTTAACTGCTTCCGGTGGACCGTTTTTGCATAAAACAAAAAACGAATTATCAAGCGTAACGGTTAAAGAAGCCCTCAATCATCCGAACTGGAAAATGGGAAACAAAATAACCATTGATTCCGCATCAATGATGAACAAGGGTTTGGAAGTAATAGAAGCTCGCTGGTTGTTCGACCTGCCTTGCGAAAAAATTGAGATCGTCGTTCATCCGCAGTCAATCGTTCATTCGATGGTTAAGTTTGTAGACGGTTCGATAAAAGCGCAGATGAGCACTCCGGACATGAAACTGCCGATACAGTACGCGTTAACGTATCCGGAAAGATTTGCATCACAATTTATATCAACTCATTTACCGTTGATACAAACGTTAACGTTTTTTGAGCCGGATTTTGATAAATTTGCATGTCTTAAATTAGCTTTTAATGTATTGGATGCCGGGGGAACTTCTCCTTGTATATTGAATGCCTCGAACGAGATTGCGGTTGATAAATTTTTAAAAGGGAAAATAAAATTTTCGGCGATACCGGAAATTATTTCAAAGTCGTTAGACCGGTTTGAAAATCATTTAAAACCGGATTTGGAAACGATTATTATGTGTGATAAAGAAACAAGAATTTTTGCTGAACAATTGATCTAAAAGGAGTTTGTTGGTTTATGAGTGAATTACTTTATTTTGTGATAACGATAGCGATATTAGTTTTTATCCACGAGTTCGGGCATTTTGCCGCGGCTAAAATGAGTGGAATGCGTGTTGACGCTTTTGCCATTGGGTTTGGTTACCGGTTGTTCGGGTTTAATAAAAAAACGGGATTTTCTTACGGACCATTACCAAAAGATTTTGACGGAGAAGGGAATACCGATTACCGGCTTTGTCTTCTTCCTCTCGGCGGTTATGTAAAAATTGCCGGAATGGTTGACGAAAGCATGGATACAAGTTTTGCTGAAAGTGAACCGAAGCCCTGGGAATTCCGCTCTAAAAGCACCGGCAAAAAAGTTTTTGTTATCACCGCCGGTGTTGCAATGAACCTGCTTCTGGCAATTGCAATTTTTTGGGGATCAAATTTCTTTTACGGAAAACAATATACCAAAACCACAACCATCGGAATTGTTCATCAAGGAAGCGCGGCTGAATCAGCGGGCTTTCAAACTCACGATAAAATCCTTTCCATAAACGGAACCCCGGTAAAATATTGGGAAGATATCCGTACTGAAATTTTTATCAACACAATGGGAAAAGATTTAAAAGTAAAAGTTAAGAGAAACAACGAAGACATCTGGCTTGCCGTTCCCCGGAAAAAAATTCCTACCGATGAATCGAAAAGCATGTTCTTAACAACCGAAAATTTGAAACCGGTTATCGGCGATGTCCTGAAAAATTCCAAAGCTGATTCTGCCGGAATAAAAATTAACGACGTCCTCTTAAAAATTGACAACACCGATCTTGTCTCGGTTGAACAAACCATCCAGACGATCTCGACTTCTAAAGGAAAAACTCTTTCGTTAGCTGTGTTGCGGAACAAAGATACGGTTGCTATCAGTGTAGCGCCCAACAAAGAAGGAAAGATCGGAATATTGCTTGGCGGGTATCTTTATCTTGGTCCAACAGAACGACTTACTTACGGCCCGCTTGAATCGGTTACATTAAGTATAAAAGATGTCGTTAAAATGACGGAGCTTACCTTTGTCATGCTAAAAAATGTTATCACCGGAAAAATTGAAGCAGGAAAAGCGTTCGGCGGACCTATCCGCATTGCACAGTTTGCCGCCCGCTCCGCAGACTCCGGTTTGTCAAGCTTTTTGATGTTCCTTGCGCTGTTAAGTTTGAACCTTGCAATTATAAACATTCTTCCGCTACCGGTCTTAGACGGTGGACATTTAATTGTAATTCTGATTGAAGGATTTATAAAACGCGAACTTCCGATCAAAGTGAAAATCGCTATCCAAAATACAGGGTTGGTGCTCTTCTTTTTGCTGACGGCTTTTATTATTTATAACGATATTCTAAATATGTAAGTTCGCTTTTCAGAATCAAAAAAGTCATAACAATTTTTTTGTTATGACTTTTTTCACTTTAAACGTTATCTGCAAAAATTTTTCACCCCGCATCTCTGGCGAACTTCCGTTTACGGTTGATCGAAGCAGCGCCAATAATTTTTCTTTTTCTTTTTATTGTGTAATATTTGTAATGAAATTATAGTAATTACCTGGAAACTCTGGTTCATTCATTCAAAAAAAAACAAATAATTTATGGCAAGCGAAAAATCTAATGTTGCGTTAAGTTCTTTCTTGGCGGCAATCTTTTTAACTACCTTTAAATTAATAGTCGGTTTTACAACGGGCTCTTTAGGAATTATTTCTGAAGGAGTACACTCTTTTTTTGATTTACTTGCCGCCGGGATGACTCTCATCGCGGTTCGAGTTTCCGACAAACCGGCTGATTATAACCATCATTATGGACACGGTAAGATAGAAAACCTTTCCGCACTCATCGAAACGATTTTATTATTAATTACCTGCGGCTGGATTGTCTATGAAGCTGTGCATCGTTTGAGGACAGGAAAATTAGAAATTGACGTAACTTTTTGGAGTTTCTTTGTAATTAGCACTTCAATTTTAGTTGATATTACACGTTCCCGGGCTTTATCTAAAGCGGCTAAAAAATTCAACAGCCAGGCGCTTGAAGCAGACGCACTTCACTTTTCATCCGACATTTTAAGTTCGGGAGTTGTACTTATAGGATTAATAGCTTACACAATCAATTTTCACGCGGCTGATTCTATTTCTTCCATTATCGTTGCGTTTGTAGTTGTGGTTGTTAGCTATCGACTTGGGAAACGGGCTATTAACGTTCTTCTTGATGCCGCTCCGCTTGGTATTAACGAGAAGGTAAAGACAATTATTCAGGACATGAAAATTGTTCACGATGTACATGATATAAAAATTAGAAACTCAGGCCCGGATATTTTTATCGAAATGAATATTCATCTCCTTGGGGAAACTCCCTTACAGGATGCACATAAAATTGCGAGTGCTATTGAGGAAGAAATTCAATCTAAAGTAAAAAATTCCATTGTCCACATCCACATGGAACCATCAGATCATAATTAAGAACGGCTTTATATGAAAGAAGTACAAAAATTAGAAACAATAGATGATTACAATGCATTTCTAAATAATCAGGAAAGTGATTTCGATATTCTCTTATTAAAAATAAGCTCGCGATGTACAGTAAGTTTTGTTGTACAAAAAATATTTGAGCTTTGGTTTAGAGAAATTGATCAAGAATCTAAGTTACGCTGTGGCATTGTTGATGTCATTACTGCAAGAGAAATAAGCAATCAAATCGCCGAAGATTTTTCCTTAAAACATGAATCCCCCCAAGCCCTATGGCTGACTCCTGAGAAAAAAGTTAAATGGTCAGCCAGTCATCATCGAATTACGGCGGAAGCTTTGCAGAACTGTCTTACATCCCATAAGATGTAAAAATTTATAACCACCTCATTTAGTTTTTAAAAAGAAAAAGGCTGACGTTTTATCGCTCTTGTTTATAAACAAGAAAAACTTTTGTCAGCCTTAGAACAGAAAAAAAACTATTTAACTTTTAAAGAGGAAGCCATCTTTTCAAAAGCAGAGATGTAATCTGCTTCTTGAGGTTTAAACCAATTTAAAGTTAAACGATACACATTCGAACCTTTTACTACAAAATAAGCCCGGCTTCCGATGTTTGAAGCTACCGAGTAATTAATATAGATTGCTTTTAATCCATTTATTGTAGTTTCTTTTTGTCCGTTAGCGCCTTTATAATTTCCTTTGTTTTGGTCAAATACTTTTTCTACGCTTAAGTTTTGCGACGGAAAAACATCAACGACAAAAGTACAATCTAAACGATACCCGCTAAAAGTAGCAGTTGATCCTGTTTCACCTTTTTTTGCCGCTTTGATATTGAAATTATCCGGATAGTCAATTGTGTAAAGCGGGTTGTTGTAAGTAGAAAAAGTTGCCGAAGGTTTGTTTGCCGGATCTTCTTGTCCTTTTTCTAATTTTTTCGGGAATTCAAAAGTTGAAACTAATTTTTCAACGGCAGGCTTATAACTTTCAAACATTTCGTTAAAGCTTATAAATTCTATCACATAATCTAGTGTATCTGCCGCAATCAAATATTTCTCAACTTTTTTGATTGTTGCCTTGTCATACTTCAAACGGTAGTAAAGACGCTTTGCCGGCTTATCTCCTACTACTGTATCGGTAACTGCTTCATACTTTTCGATGGTTTCTTTGTCTTTATCAGAAGCCAGAGTCGCATCGTAGAATTTTTGTAAATCGCCACCAAGTGTATCTTTTGCTACAGAGACTATAATTAAAGCTCCAATAGTTCCCTTTGATGTCGGGTCGACAAATTTATCATAGGCGTCTTGAGAAGAAAGCAAACGTACTCTTCCAGGATCGGTGGTCATTGACCAACCTTTTGGAAATTCAAAATGGTAACGAACCGTCGGATTATCGTATCCCTGCCATTCAAAATTTAATTTTTGTGGTTCTTTTTTTCCGCACGAAACCAAAAAAATTAATAAAAAAACCGGCAACCATCTGAGCAACTTTTTTGTCATCATCTTTTTTTCCTAATATTTTTTTTGAAGAAATTATTTAATTTAAAACTAAAGCTCTAGAACATGATCCTCTTTCCAAATAACCTCGAAAACTTCAAATATCTATTTGCGCGGAGGCTTTGGAGGTAATTCTCCCATAGCTCTTAAATTTTTATACGCATTTTCATATTCCATTGATCGGTCAGACGCCAAATTTAATACTTTATAGAAATATTTTTTAGCGTTCTCCGTATCCTTCATAACATTATATGCATTTGCCAACATAAACGTAACCGTTAAATTATCGGATTTGTAACTCAACGCTTTCAATAAATATGGAATTGAGCCACCATAATTCTTTTTTTCAAAAGCTGTTTGACCTAAAAATTCATAAGCATCTTGAAGCTTTTTTTCATAGAGCCCTTCATTTCCCTTGCAGAGCGAGATCATTTTTTCCATCACTTCGGCTGATCTTCCGAGGGAATCTACCGCTTTGTAAGATTGAGCAAGCCAGAAGTATGAGTCAACCAGGGTATCGTTTAAAGCAATTGCCTCTAAAAGATATTCCCTTGTTTTGTCATAATCTTTTTTCTGTAAATAGGCAAAAGCTTTAAATCTTATAGCCGGTTCAAAGTTTGGTTTTTCTGCTAAAAATTTATCGAAAAAAACTATTGCCGTATCATAGTTGCCTAGTGTATAATTAAGCGTAGCCACATCCCAAAAAACATCTTTATAAGTGCTGTCAATACTCAAGACTTTGTCGAAATAGATCAGAGCAAGGGAATCTTTATGAATTACTCTACAATTTCTTCCTGCATTTACAAGATCTCTGATATCACTTTTAGTTAGTGTTGAATCTTCTATTTGTGAATAATAACTTAATGATTCATCGTATTTACCCAACCAAGCAGCTGCAACCGCGAGAACTTTTATGTTTTCTTTATCGGCTTTATCTTTTTCGGCGGCAAGTTTGGCATATTCATAAGCTTTTTGGTAATTCCTTGACTCTAAATGACTTTTTGCTGCCTTTAAATGTGACCCGTTAAGTTGTTCGTAAACGAGATATTTATCGAAATAGAGTGCGGCATCGGGATACATTTTAGCTAAGTAAAAAATATTTGCTGTATTGTATAATGCTTTCGTATCTGTAGAATCAAGTGCAATGATAGTTAGATATTTATTAACTGCATCCGTATAGCGTTTTTCTTTATATAACAGTTCTGCTGCTTTAAATTTGATATTTTTATCAAGCGAGTCTAAGGCTTCGGCTTTATCATAATTCAACAATGCAAGTTCTATCACTTTAAGTTTTGCGTATGAGTCGCCGATCATTTCATATAATTCTTTATTAACTACATTGTTGGACTCAACATTAATTAAGATACGCAATGCGATATTTGCGGAATCAATATCAAGAAATTCTTTTGCAATTTGCATTGCGGCGGGATAATCTTTTTTCTTTATTGCCGATTCGGCAGATTTAATTTTATCTTTATCTTGAGCGATTATCTGCCCGAAGCAAAAGAAGAAAAGAATTAAAGTGATGAATGTTTTTTTCATTGGTACTTTCATTTTTGTCCTGAAATTAATTTAACCGGAATCGCAGCCGGTCCTAAATTATTGTTTTTTACAATTGCCTGTCCTTCATAACTTGTTAAGTAAGTTACAAAACCAGAAGCCAACCCCAAACCTATTTCGTTTAAGAGGGCATAAATTGTTCTTGTTAACGGATAAGAGCCGTTGATCATATAACCTTGATGAGGTTGATAAAAGATTACCGGTTCTAAAGGATTTCGCGCGTATCCAATTTTCAATAGGGTTACATCGCTGGTATCCTTCAAAATATTTAATCCGATTAAGCCAATCGCGTTTTTGTTTTTTAGGACCTGTTCCTTTACAGCAAATTCACTTTCAATTATTTGAACTTCAGATGAAGGTTCTTTCCCTTCCAATAATTCGGTTTTAAGAAATTCATACACCCCTGAATTTTTTTGGGGTAAATATATTTTAATGTCTTTCTTTTCACCAAGCAGTAATTTTTTTAGATCACTTAATTTAATTTCCGTTAAAGCATTATTTTTGGAAACTATCGCAACAACGGCATCAAAACAAAACTTAAATGATTGTAACTCGGACTTTTGTCCCTTAATAAATTCGAGTTCTTCTTTATTAAAATCTCTTGAACAAATAAAAACTTTAATTTCATTGTTCAGTATTTTTGTAATCCCTTCTCTTGCCGTTAACGGCTCAACCTCTATTTTTGCTTCAGTGTATAAGGAATCAAAAGCGTCTCTCTCTTTTGTTATTAAATTATATACCGACTCGTCGGCGTATGCTTTTAAATTTCCTTTGGTGGGTGAAATTTTATTTTCTTGGCAGTTAAAACTGAGAAAAATAATAGAGAAAAGAAAAGAAATTTTAAGGTGTTGTATTAGAGTTTGTCGTTTCATCATCCTCTTTTAATAATCTTGCGTCTCTTTTAGCTTTGAAATAAGTAGTGGTCATTCTGTATATTCCATACAACATCAAAGTAGAACCCATAATATATTTAAACTGAGCGGGAGTCTCTTTTGGAAAAATAAAACCTAAGATCATCGCTATTCCGATAAGAGAAAACACTGTTCCCGCTCCGTAACCAATATAAGTAAAAAAAGAACCCAAGTAAACTAATTGCCTCTTAGTTCAAATTTAAAAGGGACAACCACCCAAACCGCAACAGGTTTGTTGTTTTGAAGCGCTGGAGTAAAACGATATTTCATCGCGGCATCGGTTGCCGATTGATTAAATATTTCAGCATCTGATTTTACAACAACCGCTTTTTTGGGCTGTCCTTCTCTACTAACAAGAATTTTAACCCAGACACGTCCTTCTAAATTTGCACGAATAGCAAGATCCGGGTAAACAGGTTTTGCTTGAACAACGATATCGGGCATTTTTTCAACAGGAACAAATTTATCCATTTCCGGATTATCATCGTCTTGATCAATTTTAATATCTTGAGTAATTTGTACTCCAGCGCCGCCTGCTCCTTCAGTAATTGTAGGACCGGCAACATTGCTCATTTCTGTCTGAGACGCTAATGTCTGTTCGGGTGAAACAGAAGCATCGGGTACTGGAACGGGAATACCTACGGTAGGTTTAACAACCGGTCCTGAGACAGCAACTTGCGGAGGAATTTCATTTGAAATTGATGGAGGAGGACCAAGTTCGCTGTATTTCATTATTCTTACAGTAGGAATGTTATCCTCATCTTCTTTTTGCATAAAAATTGCGAAGAAGTAAACACCTATCATAAAAACATGAAAAATTACTGCGATTGTTAATCCAATTGAATAATTCTTTGGATAAAGTTTTTTTAATTCAAAGGCACCGTAAGGGGTTTGAGTATTTTGAACTGCTATAGTTTCATTCATTTTTTTCATATCCTTTCTATGACGCCCTTGCCATCTCTTTAAGATCAATGTCTGTCATCGGCGCGATAGAGAAACGGTCCAATTTTGCCATGTTCAATTCGTCAATAATATCAACCATATAATTGAACTTCCCTTTTCGGTCGATTTTCAGTAAAACAACAAGTTTAGGATTTTGAGAAGCAGTTTCAACTAAGAATTTCTTTAAATCGTCAAACTTTAATTTTTTCGGTATATCTATTCCAAAACTGTAATAAATCATCTTTGCTTCATCAATACGAAGGGTTAGTAAGTTTGATTCAGCAATTTCAACTTTTGCATCGCTTGGAGGAAGATTAATTTCCATTGTTGATGGTTTTCTGAAGACTGTCGTCATCATAAAAAAGGTCAAGAGCAAAAAAGCAACGTCAACCAATGGAGTCATATCCATTCTAACGTTTACACGTTTTTTCGGTTTACGCTTTCCTTTTTTTCTTGATCTTGAGCCGCCACCAGCATCTACGCCGCCACCGGACATAATTAACTCCTTTTTTTAAAAATTATTTATTTTTTTAAATTTGTTACCATTGCAAAACGGGTTATTTGTGTCTTTTGCAAAATATCAATAATATCTGCAATAATCCCGTAATTTACGTCTACGTCACCACGAATAATTGTTCTTAACTTTGGATTAGTCATACGTGCCTTCATCAGCAAATTTGCCAGATCTTCTTTTTTAACTTCCGTGGCAGATTTCATGCGAAATGCTTCGCCGAAAATTGTTTGCATCATATAAGGGGCATCAAAACCTAAAAATATTTTTGCATCTTTCGTTATCCAAAGTTGCATTAAGTTGGTTTCAGGTATTTTAATTTCCGAATGCGCCGATGGTAACATTACTTCAACTTCTTCAGGTGGTTTGAACTGCGTGGTCATCATGAAGAATGTTAATAGAAGAAAAGCCACGTCCACCAAAGGGGTCATGTCAATTGCAACATTAACTCTTTTCTTTTTTATTCTAGCCATTGTTTACGCCTCAAAATTTAATTACTTACTCTTCAAGATTTGAATTACGTTATAAGAAGCTTCATCAACTTGAAAAGTGAAGTTATCTACTTTGTTAACGAAAAAGTTATAGGAAACAATACCGATAATAGCAACAATAAGTCCGCCGGCGGTGTTAATAAGTGCTTCGGAAATACCTGTTGCAAGAGCTGTTGCATCAACAGATCCGGCATGCGCCAAGGCTGAAAAAGATCTGATCATACCAACAACTGTTCCTAACAATCCAACCATTGTAGCAATTGAAGCGATTGTTGAGAGAGCAATTAAATTCTTTTCTAAGAGCGGAACTTCAAGCATCATTGCTTCTTCAACGCTTCTTTGTACTTCCGGTAATGCTTTTTCAGGATCAAATTTCTTGGAAGAGTCTGCGGTGAGTTCTTTATATCTTGATAAAGCAGCACGAAGGATATTTGCAACTGAACCTCTTTGTTCATCACAAGCTGCCAAACCTTCATCAATTCTTCCAGCTTTAACATCTTCAAGCACTTGAGCAAAAAACTTAGGAATAGCTTTTTTTCCTGCCGCTTTTTTAAGCGAAAGGACTCTTTCAAAAATAATTGCTACGTCCATAATTGATAACGAAATAAGTAAGGATACAAGTGGACCACCTGTATAAATTGTACCTAATAAATTCAACGGAACTGATCTTCCGGCACCGTCTTTAAAATTTGATGGATCTCCAAAAACTAAAAGGAATATCCCTAATGCTATAGCAAAAGCTACAAAGAACAGACTGACAATGAAAATGGATTGTTTCATTTATTACTTCTCCTCGATAGTGATTTTTTAAAACACTTTTTTTGTTTAATAAATTGAGTTATTCTAAACCGTTAATTTAATTCACAAACGTTAATCGTCTTTTTTTTAACAGATATGAATACACATTCTAAAAATAGAGGTTCTGAGAGTTATTTCAAAATAAAATGATTTATATTTTTAAGCTTTTTTCAAAATTCAAGGAAACACGTCTACCATATATATTAATAATTAAGTATTTAAATTTAAAACTAATAATTATAATAATAGTGTTTATATGTTAATAACTAGAGAACACTATTTAAGAGAACGACTTACAAAAATTTTATCATTTTTTTTATGTTGGTTAAATCTTAAAAACAAATAGATAATTTTCATCTTGTTAATAAGCTTTCACTATCAACAAGTTTTTAAGAACTAGAACAACAAGTTATGAACACGCTATTTCTATTTTATTTTTTATTAAAACGACAGATTCCCGGAATGATTTATCTTTTTGTAAAAGTAAATCTATTGTAGTGCATGCATGAATTACGGTAGAATGATCTCTTCCACCAAAATGTAATCCGATGGTTTTTAATGAAGACTTTGTCAGCTCCTTTGATAAATACATCGATACTTGCCTCGCAAGCACAACTTCTTGTTTCCTTGTTTTCGCTCTAACTTTATTTTCTTCAACATTTAAAAACTCGCATGTAATCTTTGTTATAATATCTATTCCTATATTAATTTTTTTTGAAGTAGAGATTTCTCTTACAGATTTTTTAACTAATTCAAGAGTTATTTCTTTCGAATTTAGTGAAACATTAGCTAACAGTTTAATTAAACAGCCTTCGAGTTCACGGATATTTGAAGTAATATTTGTAGCTATATATTCCAAAATTTCACTTGAAATAACTATACCAAAATCGTTCGCTTTTTTACTCAGAATAGCTATTCTTGTCTCAAAGTCTGGTGGTTGAATATCGGCTTGCAATCCCCAGTGAAACCTGGAAATCAATCTTTCGTCCATTCCTTTTAAATCTTTTGGAGCTTTATCACTTGAAAGAATAATCTGTTTTCCTGATTGGTGTAACGTATTAAAGATATTAAAGAAATATTCTTGAGTTTTTTCTTTGTGGATCAAGAATTGTATATCATCAAGAATTAAAACATCCATTGATCTGTAATAAGCAGAAAACTCATTTGCTTTGTTGTTTTGAATAGCATCTAAAAACTCGACCGTAAACTGATCAGAAGAAAGGTAAATAATTTTCTTGCCCGGCAACTTAGCCAATATTTCATTTCCAATCGCCTGAATCAAATGGGTCTTGCCGAGACCAACTCCACCATAAACAAAAAAGGGATTAAATGCCGTACCACCTGGGTTTTCACTAATTGCCCCGGCTGCTGCTCTGGCAAGCTGGTTTCCTTCGCCTTTAATGAAATTATCAAACGTATACTTCGGATTTAAAGAGCTTTTTATTTTTTCAACTTGCTTCTGTTGAAAAAAAGTGTTTTCCTGTTTTCTTTCGGGTTGTTGGACTGGTTGGGTTTTTGTTGTTTCGGAGTCTTGTCCAAAATCATTAACAACGATGTATTCTAATTTTGCTTCTTCACCGGCAGCAGTTTTTAGGGCTTTGGTTATGAGAGATTTATAGTGCTCTTCAATCCACTCCCAATGAAAATTTCCCGGAAGCTCAACCTTTAGAATATTATTTTGGCGTCCAACCGGTTTAATAGGAAGAAACCATGTGCTATAAGCCATCGGACTAACATTTTCTTTTATAACTTTAAGACAATCGAGCCAAATTCTTTCGGGAGTTAAGGTTTGGGTTGAGTAAGATGAATCAAGAGTAATCATTAGTTTTCCACAAAGAAAATTTACAAAATTGATTAAAAATTAAAGAATAATGGTTTTATTATTTAGCCGAACCAATATTATCAACAACTTTCTAACATTAAATGCGCCCCGGTAACCAATTATAAAACAAACAGATACGGCGAATTGTTTTAAATTAGTAACGTTTTGTAAAAGCTTGGTGGCGTTTTTTGTAAGGCGACAAAATGTGAAACGTTTTCACAACAACAACTTGTCCACAATTTATCAACAACCCACGGTTGGTTGTTTTCTTATGAAAAAATAGACAGATGAAAGTTGTATTGCAAGTTAAATTTTTAAAAAATAAATAAAAAATTTTGTTTCTTCGTTTTTTATTGGCAACCCTTCTTTTTTAAGAGTTTTTAACTAAAAAGGCTTGAAAACACGAATTTAATAATCTAAAGTAGACAGAGACAAAATATTGGGCAGAAATTTTCATTCTCTTTATAGTTGTTTATTTACCGATAAGTGGTTATTTTTGCTTCCTTTATAATAGGAGAAAAAATGAAAAGAACATATCAGCCAAGTAATAGAAAAAGAAAGAATAAACACGGCTTCCGCGAAAGAATGAGTTCGAAAGATGGGAGAAGAGTTCTTTCCCGACGTCGCGCAAAAGGAAGAAAAAGACTTACAGTCAGTGATGAAAAGTAATGAGTTGTGAAACCTTTTTCTTTTAGCAAAAATGAACGGATAAAAGAAAAAAAACTCTTCGAAAAATTATATACAAGCGGAAAGATTTCCTTCTCTAGTAATAAAAAAATTAAAGTTGTTTACCTTTTTGTTGAAGAAAACAGTGTTGCTTTTCCTAAAGTTGCTGTAGCGGTTTCAAAAAAAGCCGGAAATGCTGTTTGGAGAAATCGTGTGAAAAGACTTCTTCGGGAGTCTTACCGCTTGAACAAACTTCCGATTTCTTCATTCTGTAATGAAAAGAAAAAACAACTGTTTATTATTTTTTCACCTTTTCTTTTAAATCAAACAGAACAGAAAACAATAGGCCTTTTTGACGTAATGCCGGGTGTTCAAGAAATCCTTGGTGCTATAATGAGAAACGAAAACAGATGAAATATATTTTTATTTTATTGATTAAGGGATATCAGAAAGTAATTTCGCCTTTGTTTCCACCTTCATGCCGGTTTTATCCTACTTGTTCAGAATATGCACTCCAGGCTTTTACCAAGTATGGTGTTATTAAAGGGGGTGCAAAAGCAACTTGGCGAATTTTACGATGTAATCCATTTAATAAAGGAGGATTTGATCCTCTTACTTAATACAGGAATAGTATGGAAAAACAAACAACTATAGCATTTGTCTTAATAGGGATTATCCTTATGGTGTGGCTTTATATAAGCGCACCTACCGTGCCTCCGGCAAAGCAAAAAAAACAGGAAATTGTTAAACAAGAAGAAACGCCAAAAGTTGATGAGAAAAAGAATGAAGAGGTAAAAGAACTTCCAACAAAAAAAGATTCAGCCTCACTAGGTTCTTTATTTTCTTCTGCACCACTTCCAGAAAAAACAATTATAGTTGAAAATGATGAAGCTATTATTGAGCTTTCAACACAAGGTGGAAGGATCACTAAATATTTTTTAAAAAAATATAATAATTGGAACTATAAAAAAGACTCCAACGCTAAACCATACTACGAAAAGGACGTTCAGCTTCTTAATTATTCAAAAGGAAGCAGTTTTGATTTAGCTTTTATTACTTCTGAAGGAAAAGCTGTTTCTACAGCCGATCTTTCATTTACTCCATCGGTTACATCTTCAGATTTAAAACTTTCTGGAAATGATTCACTTACTATTTCGTTTGTGTACAACACAAAAAATAACGGATATATTAAAAAGAATTTTACTTTTTACGGAGCCCGGTATGATACTCGCTTTACGGTTGAGTTTTCCAAACTGAACAGCATTATTACAAATGGGATGTACGATATTGTTTGGAACAGCGGATTACGGTTTGTTGAAGAAAATTCAGTTGACGAAGCTGCCGCTGCGAACGCAAGCGTTTTTTCCGGTGGAGAACAGATCATTGTTGATGCTCCAAAGGGAGGAGAAAAGGTTGAAAAAGATTTTGGTGGGAAAGTTGACTGGGTAACGATAAGGAATAAATACTTTGCCGCGATTATCGCTCCTGAAAACACCGAGAATGTTGAAGGCGCGTACATTAAAGGAAATAGTTATCACTGGCCTAATGGCGGGATAAAAGAAATGTATTCCGCAAGTTTAAAAATGAAAATGAATACCAGTGAAAAATCTTCTGAATCATTTTTAATTTATTTGGGACCGGTTAGCTACGACCTTTTTAAGCACTACGGAAAGAATTTTGATAAGATTATTGATTTTGGTGGATTCATCGGATTGAAGATAATTGTCCGCCCGATTGCCGAATATTTAATGCTTCCGCTCTTCGAGTTCCTGCATTTATTTATTCCGAACTACGGATTTGTAATTATCATCTTTTCTTTGATAATAAAATTAGTTACTTATCCGCTTACTAAAAGCAGCATGCATTCGATGAAAAAAATGCAGATGCTTCAACCAAAGATTGCGGAAATAAAAGAAAAATTTAAAGATGATCCGACCAAGTTGAATAAAGAAACCATGAAACTTTATTCTACTTACGGAATAAATCCCGCAGGCGGTTGTTTACCTATGTTGCTGCAGATGCCGATCTTTATTGCTCTCTGGGGATTATTCCAAACAGCAATTGAGTTGAGACAACAACCATTTATGTTGTGGATCCATGATCTTTCAAAACCGGATATTATCTATCACTTAGGATTTAAACTTCCTCTCTTTGGGATCGATCAAATAAGCGGACTTGCATTGCTAATGGGTGTTACTACGTTTGTTCAACAAAAACAAACTGTTAAAGATCCGTCACAGCAAGCGATGGTTTATGTAATGCCGATAATGTTAACATTTTTATTCATGTCGTTTCCATCCGGTTTAAATTTATATTATTTTCTCTTTAATTTGTTTTCAATTGCCCAGCAGTATTATGTAACAAATTATGGAAAACAGGAAGTTTTAGAACCAGTAAAAAATCCTAAAAAGAAAAGCGGATTTATGCAACGCATGTTAGAAACCGCTGAACAGAATGCGAAAGCAAAAAAGAAAAAATAGCTAACAATAACTTCCTTCGCTTTTTATGAAGCTATGAAAAGGAAAACCGATGTCGAAAAATTTTAAGATACTTCTCTTACCGCTATTCTTTGCGGCATCGGTTTTTGGTCAGCAACAAAAAATAATTCTAAAAACAGAATACATTCAAAAACAACTCCCCTTTTTTCTTACACAAAACATTCCTGTTCAGCAGCCCAAGGTTGCTCTTGTTCTCAGCGGCGGCGGGGCAAGGGGCATCGCACAAATCGGAGTTCTTAAAGCGTTAGAAGAAAAAAACATTCCCATTGACCTTATTGTTGGAACCAGTATGGGGAGTATTATCGGTGGACTTTATGCGGCAGGGTATTCGGTTAAGGCCCTTGATTCTATTGCCCGAACGGCAAATTGGAGTTATCTTCTTTCCGTTGATGCGAAAACTAATCGAAGAGATTTATTTGTCGATCAAAAAATCTCCGAAGATAAAGCGGTACTGACACTTCGTTTAAAAGGATTAAAACCGATTATTCCAACTTCCGTTAATGATGGTCAGCGACTTTCAAATTATTTAAATCTTCTTTCCTTTCAAGCACCAGTGAAAGCAAAAGATGATTTCGACGATCTTGAAATTCCATTTCGTGCGGTTTGTACAAATTTAGAAACGGGAGACGCGGTTGTTCTTGGTAGCGGATCGTTAAGCCAGGCGATGAGAGCAAGTTCAAGTGTTTCGTTTTTACTTTCTCCGGTTAAAATGGATTCCCTTACATTGGTGGATGGAGGTTTAGTTGCGAACATTCCCGTTAAAATAGCGGAACAATTTCATCCCGATGTTTTAATTGCAGTAAATACAACGGGTGATCTTCATCCAAAAGAAGACCTTCAAGTGCCCTGGAATGTTGCGGATCAATTAGTAAGCATTCCGATGAAATTGTTAAACGAAGAACAACTTCGTTATGCTGATTTTATTATTACTCCAAATTTAAAAGGTTTTGGAGCAACGGATTATACTAGTGTCGATTCTTTAATTGCTCTTGGGTACGAATCTGCCGAACCACAGCTTGACGCAATTGAAAAGAAACTGCAGACCGACTACAACGAACGCATCCATAAAGATGATATTATTTTTAACAATGTAACGATAGATAGAGAAAGCGATTTAGGAAAAGATTTTCTAGAGATCATTGGAAAAAAAGATTCTCTTTCAAGCGGCGACATTCTAAATTATCTTTATCAGCAAAACTCGAACGGAGAATATGATTCTCTTTGCGCTGTAATTGACACGTCTGATCACCAGACGAAAATAACTTTTAACGGTGAAAAAGTTAAAGTTATTGAAACCATACAATATGAGGGAATAACTCTGCTTTCTTTGGATACGGTAAAAACGATTTTTAAAAAATTAGAAGGGCACGCCTACAACGGGGTCCAAACATTTTCCGTGATTAAAGAAATTCTTGAATTGTATCGTAAAGCCGGGTATTCGTTGGCAGAATTGGATTCCGTCTCTTTTAACAAATCTTCTCAACATCTTTCTTTATTCTTTAGCGAAGGGATTGTCTCTGAAATAAAAATTAAGGGGAACTCTTATACAAATCCAACAATCATTTCCAGAGAGTTTCCAATACGCGAAGGAGAAGTTTTTGAATCGGAAAAGATTCAACAAGGTCTGACGAATCTGCGAAGCACGGGGTTATTTGAAAACGTCTATGTTCAAATTGAAAGGGAAGGCGATAAAAAAATTTTAATACTTATTGTTGATGAAAAAATTTCAAATACCGCCCGGATCGGGTTTAAGCTTGATAATGAAAACAAACCACAACTTTGGCTTGATGTCCGGGATGCAAATATTTTAGGTACGGCAACCGAGCTTGGGTTTCTCCTTTATTTATCGGCTCGCGGACGTTCTTACACGCTTGAACACAAAGCTGACAGAATATTTGACACCTATCTCACATATAATATTAATACGTATTATAAATCAAACGATGTGTCTGTTTACCGGGAGGTTCCTTCTTCGAGCAGTAAATTTTTTAACCGTGAAAGTTATGGTGAGTACAAACAAGTTTTTTATGGGCTTTCAGCTGCGATAGGCATGCAAGTTAAGAGGTTTGGCAATGTTATTATTAAAGGAAAGTATGAAGTTAATCAGTTAAAAAATTTAAGAAACCTGGTAGTTGATCCAACTCAATTTTCTTTCATCAGTTTCCGCGTTTCATCCAACATCGACACACAGGATAAATATCCGTATCCCACAAAGGGGGTAAAGGTCGCAGCGTTTTATGAAACAGCGCAAAAAATTAGTGGACTTTCTTCGGGATACACAAATATCGAGTTCAATTATAAAAGTTATTTTTCACTAAACAATATTCATACGGTTGGAATTGGTTTTAAAATTGGTTTTGCTGATAAAACCCTGCCGCTTTCTCAACAGTATTCTCTTGGCGGGCAATATTCGTTTTTTGGAATGCGGGAAGATGAGTTTCGCGGGAGACAAATACTTGCCTCCTCTTTTGAATATCGTTTCTTGTTTCCTGTTAAAGTTTTTTTTCCGACATATTTTTTGGTGCGGTATGATTTAGGTTCAACCTGGCCAGGGCAGGAACAAATACGATTTAAGGATTTGCGACATGGTGTCGGAGGAACGCTGTCGTTTGATACTCCGATTGGCCCGGCTGATTTTTCAGTTGGAAGAAGTTTTCTCTTTGTAAAAAATTTGCCGGGAAATCCCATTAGTCTTGGACCGGTCTATTTTTATTTTTCGATAGGGTATTATTATTAATTTTTTCTGAGAATAAACATGAGAAATGTTTTTTTGTTTTTTGTTCTTTTTACTTTGATCGGCTTTACACAAAATAAAAAAGAGGGAGAAAATTTTCTTGAGAATCTGTTAAAAGAAAATGCGAACAATTTTCCGGTTGTTTTAGAAAATCCGGGAAAATTCCGAGTTCAAATTATTTATACGAAAATAGACCGGACTAAAAGAGGGAGAGCGAAACTGGAAACTTATAAATACCGCGTGGATGCAAAAAAATATTTTTATCCCGCAAGCACAGTAAAACTTCCAGCCGCGTTGTTAACACTTGAAAAACTAAACAAATTGAATATCAAAGGATTAACAAAAGAAACTTCACTTAGAATTGACAGCGCTTATTCAGGCGAATCAAAAGTGGAGTTTGATTCCTCTACGCAGAACAAACTTCCGTCTTTAGCAAATTATATAAAAAAAGTTTTTCTTGTTAGCGATAACGATGCCTACAACAGGTTATACGAGTTTCTTGGACAACAATATTTTAACGAATCGCTATGGCAAAAGGGATATAACAAAACCAAAATATTTCACCGTTTTGTCGACGGTTTAAGCGGAATGCAAAACCGGGTTACAAATCCTTTTACCTTTTATTCCGGGGGAAAATTAATTTATCAACAACCGGTGCAAATAAATAATATTCAATATAAAAACAATGTTGAAGACTTGTTGCAAGGAGTGGGTGTTGTTGAAGGAGACAGCATTCATGCGCATCCGAAAGATTTTACCTACTCGAATTGCTTTGCGCTTGAAGATCAACACGAGATGTTAAAAGCTCTTTTTTTCCCAAACTCGGTTGCAAAAGGGAAAAGATTTCTTTTAACAAAAAAGGATCTCGCATCTCTGAAAAAACTAATGTCTTTGCTTCCGAGAGAAAGTGAGTTTCCGGAATACCACAATTACAATCATTATCCCGATGGTTATGTAAAGTTTTTTCTCTATGGTGGTACGAAAGATTCTATTCCGGACTACATAAAAATCTATAATAAGGTTGGGGGAGCGTATGGCTACTTGACCGACAACGCTTATGTTGTTGACTCAAAAAATAAAGTTGAGTTTCTCTTAAGTGCAGTTATTTATGTTAATGAAGATGGAGTTTTTAATGATGACAAATATGAATACGACCAGATTGGTTTACCGTTCCTGGCTAACGTTGGAAAAGTTATTTATAAATATGAGTTGGGAAGAAAAAACAAACGGTAGATTCCAAAAAACAAATCCCAATTAACATTCAAATTCTTTTTGTCTTTTGGGATTTGTGTTTTGTGATTTGATTATTAGTGATGATGGTGTCCGTGCGCTCCATGTGCATGTCCGTGAGATAATTCTTCGGCGGTTGCATCGCGCAAATCAAGAAGCTCAACATCAAAAGATAAATCTTCTCCGGCAAGCGGATGGTTAAAATCAACCGTGACTTGTTCATCAGTTATTTTTGTAATAACAAAAGGCATTTGGCTTCCGTCCGGTGCGCTTGTTACTAATTCCATTCCTTCTTTAATTTCCATGTCTTTTGGAAATTCGCTTCTCTGTAATACCTGAACCGCATCGTCAAAATATTCGCCGTACGCATCTGCTGCGGCTAATGCAACGATCTTTTTGCTTCCGATGAGCATTCCGCCGAGAGCTTCTTCAAGTTTAGGAAGAATTTGTTCCGTTCCGCTGAGGAAAGAAAAAGAATTTCCTTCCGATGTGGAATCGATAATTTCTCCTTCGGAGTCTTTCAATGTATAATTTATAGTTACCACTTGATTTGGTTTCAAAGTTTAGTCCTTTCTGTATAAAATATTAAGTTATGAAGAAGTGATAATGGAGGATTCTTCAAAATTTTGGTTGTTAAATTAACACTTTCTTTTTCTAGAACATAATTGGGAACGATTATCTTAGTTTTTCTACCCGGTCGAAAAATTTTCTTAATTCTCTTGTTTCTTTTGCATTTACATCTTCAACAATTCTTGCTCGCCCCACTTGTGTATACCCATATTCACTATGTCCCTCTATTAAGAAACCAAAAAAATCGGTATGATCTACAATTGGTGGAACATTCCACATTCTTGTTTTTTTTGCCAAAGTACTCAGTGTGTCCCAATACTCCTTTTTAATACTGAAATTAACTTCTTTGTCTAATTTTACCGGACCATATGGATCAGGGAAAACGCCATATTTTATAACTATATCTACTCTATCATCTTCTTTTATCAACCTAATTGATTTCGGATCGGTTTGACCAACATAGAATAATCTATACATTCTTTTTCCAAGATATTTTGATGAAAGTATAGGTTCTTTCAAATCATACAAATAGTAGGATGCTAGTTTAGTAAACATCAAAGCTCGAGATTTAGCTCTATTATCATCCTCAAGCGTTTCAAATTCATAAGAAGGAAAATATAACGCCGTTGAATCCATTGGTCTGTTAAGACTATCAAGATTAACGATCTTGTTCATGGGGAAATAACCTGAAATATGAATATCGCTTTTCTTTTTATTGCATGAACAAAAAATAAAAACGCTTATAAAACCCGATAACAATATTATTTTCATCATATACTTTTATAATCTTTTGTGGCTGATTACTTCATTCTCTTTTTAAGATTTTCCACAACATCGGCAAATTCTATTTCCTGTTCTACAAGCAGAACAAACAAGTGATATACCAAATCGGACACTTCGTTAACGATCTCGTGTTTGTCTCTATTTTTTGCCGCTATCACGGTTTCGATTGCTTCTTCACCGACCTTCTGAATTATTCTGTTTGCGCCGTCTTTAAAAAGTTTTGTTGTATATGAACCTTCGGGTAATTCTACTCTTCTCTTTTTTATGAGGGAGAAAAGTTGATTGAGAAAATCGAGCGAAGAACTTTTTTCAATGTTGAAACAAGAATAATTTCCTGTGTGACAAGTGTTTCCGTCCGGATTCGCATAGACAAGCAGTGTATCATTATCGCAGTCGAGTTTAATATCAACTAAGTGAAGAAAGTTACCGGAGGTTTCCCCCTTTGTCCACAATGTTTTGCGTCTTCGGCTAAAAAAAGTTACAAGAGTGGTTTCTAAAGTTTTTTCAACGGACTCTTTATTCATAAAGCCGAGCATCAATACATCTTTTGTGGAAGCATCAACTACAATTGCCGGAACCAAACCGCTAAGTTTGTCAAAGTCTATTTCTTCTATCTTAATCTTATTCATATTCTTAATCCTTTTCAGTTTATAACCTGACTACAATTCCATTAGCGTGTAAAAATTCCTTCAAATCTTTTATTTTCAAAATATCAAAATGAAAGAGAGAAGCCGCGAGACACGCATCAACGTTGGCTTTGCTGAACGCCTCAAGAAAATCATTTTCGCTACCCGCACCACCCGATGCAATAACCGGAATGCGGACAAGTTTATTTAATTCGGACAGAAAAGTTACGTCGTAACCATCTTTCGTTCCGTCTTTGTTCATTGAGGTCAAAAGAATTTCACCGGCTCCAAGCTCTTCAACTTTTTTACACCAGGATAATCCTTCAAGTTCGGTTTCTTCTCTTCCACCTTTGATAAAGACCTTATAAACATTGTTTACAATATTAACATCAACTGCAGCAACAACCGCCTGGCTGCCGAATTGTCTCGCCGCTTTTGTAATTAAATTTGGATTTTTTACAATTGATGTATTGAGAGAAACTTTATCGGCTCCCGCCTTCAAAAGCTTTTCAATATCGGACAGCTCGGAGATTCCACCACCAACGGTAAATGGAATGCGGATCGCTTTTGCAATTTCTTTCACGAGTTCAAGAAGCGTTTTTCTTTTCTCAACCGAAGCGGTGATGTCGAGAAAAACCAATTCGTCAGCACCTTCATCCGAGTAGCGTTTTGCAAGTTCCACTGCTGAACCGGCGTCAATTAGATTAATAAAGTTTACGCCTTTAACGACTCTTCCGTCTTTTACATCAAGGCAGGGAATAATTCTTTTAGCGACCAAGTTCTGCAAGCTCCTTCAAATCAATTTTGTTTTCGTATATAGCTCTTCCAATAACAACACCGTACGGGTCAATCTCTTTTACTTTTATCACATCGTCCAAATCTTTTATTCCACCGGAGGCGATTAAGTTGATGTTTGGAAACCGAGCGAGAATGTTTTTGTATAAGCCAATATTTGTTCCTGTCAGCATACCATCTTTAGAAATGTCTGTACAGAGAAAATGAGTTAAGCCGAGTTGCGAACAATATTTGATATGGTCATAAACTGAAATAGATGTTGCTTCAGTCCAACCGCTAACCGCAAGCATATCATCAAGCGCATCCACCGCGATGATCAAGTTATAAGAAGGATATTTTTTTAAGATTGTTTCAAATTCAATTTTGTTTTTTACCGAAAGAGAGCCGATGATGATTTTATCAACTCCGATTTCAAACAATTGAGATACTGTTTGCACGTTTCTCACTCCGCCACCGAATTCAATATTTAACTTTGTTTCTTTTTTTACTTTGCGAATTATTGCTTCAACGGAAATTGTTCCTGTTTTTGAACCAAGTAAATCAACAATGTGAAGCCACTCAAATCCATGTTGTTCAAATTCTTTTGCTTTGGCAAGCGGAGTTTGTTCGTAAAAAGTAACCTGGTTAAAATCACCTTTTTTTAAACGGACGATCTTGTTTTCGTAGAGATCAATAGCGGGGATAATTAACATAGCGTTATAAAATTCTCCAATAGTATCAATCCGGCTTCACCCGATTTTTCGGGATGGAATTGCACTCCGTAAAAATTATCTTTTTCTAATGCGGCAGAAAAATCAATTCCGTTTTCCGCAGTTGCGATCGTAAAATTGTTCATGGGAACATAAAATGAGTGTGCAAAATAGAAATACTCCTCGTTAGTAATTCCATTGAAAAGCTTGCTCTCTTTTATTTGTTTCACTTTATTCCAGCCCATGTGCGGAACTTTGGTTTTCATTTCATCAAATTTCTCGCCGGTTGTTGGATAAATTCCGAGACACGAAACATTTCCTTCCTTAGATGAATCGCACAACAACTGCATGCCCAGACAAATGCCAAGCAGTGGCTTGCCAATCATCCGCATCATTGAAAATAAATTTAACAAGTGAAGCTGTCTGATTGCAAATGACGCTTCACCGACTCCCGGGAAAATAATTTTATCTGCGCGGCAAATTTCCACTTCGTTGCTTGAGATAACGAACGGTTCGTTCAGTGTTTCAAGTGCGTTGGCAACCGAAGCTACGTTTCCGGCACCGTAATCAATTATTGAAATCATAATAATCCTTTTGTTGTGGGCAAACTTCCCTCCGCCCGTTCATCTATTCTACATGCTTCGTTCAAGGCTTTGGCGAAGACTTTGAAGAGCGCTTCAATTTTGTGATGATCATTTTTTCCTTTTGCCCGGAGATAAATATTCGCTTTTAATGTGGAAGCTAATCCGCGGAAAAATTCTTCCGTTAGTTCAACTGGAAAATCTCCAACTTTTTCTCTCTTAAAATTACATTTAAAATTTAGATACGTTCGTCCGCCAAGATCGAGGGCGCATTTGGCGATTGTATCGTCCATCGGTAGAGAAAAACCATAACGTTTTATTCCGGCTTTGTTTCCAAGTGCTTCACTTAAGGCTGAACCAAGCGTAATGCCGACATCTTCAACGGTATGGTGTTCGTCGATGTGAAGGTCACCAACAACTATTATATCGAGATTTATATTTGCATGCTTTGCAATTTGTTCAAGCATGTGATCGAAAAATCCAACCCCGGTTGAAATATTAGTTTCCCCTTTGCCGTCAAGCGAAAGCAAAACGGTTATATCTGTTTCTTTTGTTTTGCGATGTTGTTTTGCGGAGCGGAGCTGAAGAAGAATATCGTTTACCGCTTCTGAAAGATTTTTATCAGCTATGACAAAATCGGGTTTACGTTTTGCTTCAGGTGTGAATGCAATATTTTCATTCTGAAATATTTGCGTGAGCGATTTTTCAATTTTAAATGAATTATCATCAACTTGAAAAACGAATCCTCGCTTCGAAAGCTTGAGCAAACCGCTTATCAAGCCGATAGAAAGCGGATTGGAGAGATCGAGATAATCTTTTTTTATTTGAATTGTTTTTTTCATTTCACTTCTTGATTTTGTAAAAGATTTTTTAATTCCGAAAGCAGCGCATCGTTCTCTTCTTTTGTTCCAATGGTGATGCGCAAGCAATTATCCAGCTTAGGTTGTGAGCTTCTATCGCGTATTACAACTCCATTCTCCGCAAGTTTTTTTTGAATTACTTTTGCATTCGGAAGACGAATGAGAAGATAATTTGCATCCGAAGGATAAATGTTTATTATCGCCGAAATACTTTTTAATTCATTCTCAACACGAAGTCTTTCGCTGATAATTGCAGAAACAACGGTTTCCTTTTTCATTTCATTCTTAATTGATTTTAGAACCGCATACCTGGTTAACGCATTGATAGTGTATGGCGCTTTCACTTTGAATAAATAAGAAATAATTTCTTCGTTGGCAGCGCAATAGCCAAGACGCACTCCGGCGAGTCCCCAAGCCTTTGAGAAGGTCCGCATCACTACTAAGTTTGGATAATTAACAACTTCATTTATCAGCGATGTCTCTCCAGGTGCAAAATCGATGTAAGCTTCGTCAACAACAACAATTGAATTGAAGTTCCGGCATAATTGTAAAATATCGTTTTTGTTCAACAAGTTTCCGGTCGGGTTGTTTGGAGAACAAGCAAAAATAATTTTTACTTTGTCAGAGGAGTATTTATCAACTTCCGCAAAATCGATCTGGAAAGAATCGTTAAGCAGCGGTGAAACTGTTTCAACGTTGTTAATGTCGCAAGCAACTTTATACATTCCGTATGTAGGTTCAAGCAGCATTACCTGATCTTCTCTCGGTTCGCAAAATATCCTGATAAGCAGATCAATAATTTCATCCGAACCAACACCGAAGAAAAGCTTTTCAGCATCAATGTTTAATAATTTGGAGACAGCATTTCGTAAATCAACTTGATGGGGATCGGGATAGCGATTTAAATGAAGCTCTTCAAGTTCTTGAAATGAAGAGCCAAAACTATTTTCATTTGCATCGAGCAAAATGCCGTTGCTGTATAAATCACGCGCCGAAGTATATGGCTTCAATTTTAAAATGTTCGTGCGGATAAGTTTTGTTATCATTGTTTCAGCCTTATGGTTACTGCGTTTTTGTGAGCCGAAAGCATTTCTGTCTCTGCCAAGGTTGTAACAGTAGGTGCAATACATTGCAATCCTTCTTTTGTTAATTGTTGAAACGTAATTGGTTTCATAAATGATTCTACGCTTACCCCGCCGAACGATTTAGCGTATCCGTAAGTCGGCAGTGAATGATTTGTTCCGCTTGCATAATCTCCTACGCTTTCGGGAGAGTATTTTCCAAGAAACACAGAACCGGCATTTGTAATTTTGTTTCTATAGTTATCGGCGTTTTCTAAATGAAGAATTAAATGTTCAGGTGCATAATTGTTGCTGAACGATATTGCTTCTTCAAGCTTATCACAAATTAAAATGAAAGAGTTTTTAAGTGATTGTTTTGCAATTTCTATTCGCGGTAAGTCATTCAGCTGTTTATCAACCTCAACTATTACAGATTCTGCGAATGCCTTCGAAAAAGTAAGAAGGACCACCTGAGAATCAGCGCCATGTTCGGCTTGTGAAAGAAGGTCGGAAGCAACGAATGCAGTATTTGCCGTTTCATCGGCGATAACCAAGACTTCACTTGGACCGGCTGGCATATCAATCGCGCAACCGTCAACATCAATACTTACAAGTAATTTTGCGGCTGTTACAAATTGGTTTCCCGGACCGAAAAATTTATCAACCTTTTTGATTTCTTTACTGCCGTAAGCCAATAACGCTATCGCCTGCGCACCGCCGAGTTTATAAAATTCTTTAACACCGCAAATCTTTGCCGCGAAAAGAAGCGCATCGTTAATTTTCCCGTTTTTTGCCGGAGAACAAGCGACAACACGCTTGCAAGCAGCTATTGATGCGGGTATTCCGAGCATCAACATTGTGGAGGGAAGAATTGCACTACCGCCGGGAATGTACAAACCGACATTATCAATTGCCCGAAATTCTCTAGAACATGTTACCCCCGGCATGGTTTCTATTTCATAAGTTTTTGGAATTTGCTTTTCGTGGAAAGCTCGAATGTTTTTTGCTGCAGTAAGAATCGCTGTTTTAATTTCATTTGAAAGATTTTTTTCAGCGGAAGAAAATTCTTCTTCGCTTACAAGAATATCCTCGTCTGCAAAGTTGTCGAATTGCTTTGCATAAGCAAGCGCGGCCGGAAGACCGTTCTGTTTTATATCTTCAAGCATTGGTTTTACTATTCCAAACGCATTTGAAAAATCAATTGCCGGACGCTTTGCAAGCGATTGAATTTCCTCTTTGTTCAAATTCTTTAATTCAAAGATTTTCATAAGATCATGTTTTCAATTGGTAATAATAAAATTCCCGAAGCACCTTCCTGCTTTAATTGATCAACTATTTTCCAGAGTAGATCGGAAGGAATAACCGCGTGCACAGCAACCATATTCGGATCCGCTAAAGGAACGATTGTCGGACTTTTGATCGAGGGTATCAATTTTTCGATCCTCTCTAACGATTCTATCGGGACATTCATCATCAAATATTTTGAACTTCGTGCGGTAAGCACGGAGCGAATGCGGCGTAGAAGTTCATTTAAAATTTCATTTTTCTTTTCATCTTTTAAAAGTACATCGGAACAAATCAGAGCGGCTTGCGATTCGAAAACCGTAAACGATTTTTTCAATTTGTTCATCATTAACGTTGTTCCGGTAGAAACAATATCGCAGATTAAATCTGCCACGCCAAGCGCCGGGGCAATTTCCACCGAGCCGCTGATCTCTATTGTTTTTGCCTTCAAATTGTTTTGATCTAAAAATGTTTGCAAAATGTTCGGATAGGAAGTGGCTATCGTTTTATTGTTAATGTCTTTCAAGTTCTCGAAATGAAGATTCTCCGGGGCAGCAAGCATTATTTTACATTTACCGAATCCCAGTTTGTGCAGCATCTCAACTTTTGCTTTTTTTTCCACAATCACATTTTCTCCAACGATGCCGATATCTGCAACGCCGTCTTGCACATATTCGGGAATATCGTCATCGCGAAGCAGCAACAAATCAAGCGGAAACGATGATGACGAAACCACCAATCGCTCGGCATAATTTTCAATATCAATTCCGCAAAGTTTTAACAGCTCGATAGACTTGTCCGTCAATCTACCTTTTTTTTGAACGGCTAATTTTAAGTTTCCGTTATTTGTAATATTCATGGTTGATTCCTTTAAAACAAAAAACCCGACAAGTTTGTCGGGGGCTGGTGTTCAAAATAACAAAAAGATACTATTCGCCGCCGACGCAGGATAAATATGTGCGATGATGGTGAATTGTTATATTTGGTAAAGATTTTTTCATAACTTCGACACAAAAATAAAAAGAATTCCTTTACAAACAAAGTGAGAAATGAATAGTTTATTTGAATTTGGGCTTTTAGCGTTCACCTCGTTTTTTACGATGATCAATCCGATTGGGGTGATCCCAATTTATGCATCGCTTACAAAGGATATGACGCAGAAAGAAGCCCACTCTGTGGCGATTAAAGCCGTACTTACGGCATTGTTAATAATGTTGTTTTTCGCTTTTACAGGGCAACTTGTCTTTGACTTTTTTCATATTTCAATTCATAGTTTGCGGGTTGTTGGCGGAATTATTTTTTTTATGGCGGGGTACGACATGCTTCAGGCAAAACTTATCCGTACTAAAGACGAGGAGAAAGGCGTTGTTGAATTTGCGAAAGATATTGCCATAACGCCGCTTGCAATACCGATGATCTGTGGTCCGGGCGCAATAACCATTTCCATTGTTCTGATGCGCGATGCGGTTGATTATGAACATAAAGCGATTTTATTTTTTGTGATGATTTTGGTAATGGTTGTAACTCTGCTGTTTCTTTGGGGCGCGCGCAAAGTTTTGAATTTTTTAGGCGATAACGGAAACAAAGTATTAATGCGGATAATGGGATTGATTGTAATGGTTATTGCCATTGAATTCTTCTTCGCCGGTTTAACTCCGTTGGTTAGAAATATGTTAAAGATTAAATAAAAATGAAAATAGTTGTTGATGAAAACGTAGCCTTTGCCGAAGAAGCTTTTTCAAAGTTTGGTGACGTGCGGCTCATGCAAGGAAGAGAAATTGATCAATCGGTTTTAAAAAATGTCGATGCGTTAATCGTTCGCTCAATTACTAAGATTGATAAAGCTTTACTTGAGGGCACTTCTGTTTCATTCGTTGGAACAGCAACCATCGGAACCGATCATGTTGATCTGGAATATTTAAATGAACGATCAATCGGTTTTGCAGATGCTAAAGGATGCAATGCGGATGCCGTTGCCGAATATGTTTCTACTGCAATATTTTCTGCCGCCGTTAGGAAAAATATTTCTTTAAAAGATAAAACCATCGGGATTGTCGGCGTTGGTAATATCGGAAGCCGGGTTGCAAAATATGCGCAGACTTTTGGTTTGAAAGTCTTAATGAATGATCCGCCGAGACAGAAAAAAGAATTGAACACTGCCTTTGTTCCGCTTGAAGAAATTCTTACCGCTGACATAATCACCATTCACACTCCGTTGACTTATGAAGGCGATGATAAAACATTCCATCTTTTTAATAGAAGTAATTTAGTTCATGTAAAAGAAGGAATGATTTTTATAAATGCATCACGCGGGGAAGTGGTTGATAATACTGCGTTATCTGACTTGCTTGACGGAAAAAAGATTACTGCAATTCTTGATGTTTGGGAGAATGAACCGAATATTGATATGGCGTTGGTAAAGAAAGTTCTTTATGCAACTCCGCACATTGCCGGATATTCTTTAGAGGGAAAGATCAACGGCACAAAAATGATGGTTGAAGCGATGAATATGTTTTTTAACAAAAATATGTTGTGGCAGCCAACATTGCCTGCATGTGAAAATTCCAAAATTGAGATTGCAGCTGATGGATCGAAGGAGGAGATATTCTATTCACTCTTCAATAGCATTTATGATATTGAAGAAGACTCAAAACGGTTAAAAACATTTTCGGGCAATAAAGAATCTCTCGGGAAATATTTTGATACGTTGAGAAAAGAATATCCTTTGCGAAGAGAGTTCACTAATTATTCTATCAAAGCAAACGCTCTTCCCGAAAGACTAGAAAAAATTTTACAAGTGCTTCGGTTCAACCTATAACCATATTTTATAACTGAGCCGGTGGATTAAAGAACCATTCTATTCTTGAGCAGTCGGTACAAATTAAAACGGATGCCGATCTGTTTGCCCAATCAAAACCTAAAAACGTCATGCCGGGAGTATTCAGCAATATTTCGCGGTATTCAAATTTATCATTTCCGCAAAAGGGACAAACGATCTTTTTCTGATGCATCGAAAAAGAAGAAATTTGTCTGTCCATTTTCTTTGGTCTATCAAATAAGCCCATTTCCTACTCCAATAATTAGTGATAAAATATTTATTCCGTTAAGTGCCCGGAAAGAATTTTGTTCTCGGAGGAAAAATAAGCCAAGATTGTTTCTCTTTCAACTAGCATGGTCTAAAACATAAGAATTAAAAAACACCGAATATTTGAATTAGTGTTTCGCTTTCACCTTCCTTTTTAATATTTTTCATACAAAGAATATAACATTAACCAATCATTACGAGGTTATTAGTGGAACATCAATCTCCAGTTAAGGGCTTGCCGGAAAATGCATATAATGAATTGAAAGAAGGGGAAGTTTATTCTCCGATAATGGATCCAAAAAAAGTTTATCCTGAAGTTACTCCATGGTCGGTGTTTTGGGGATTAGTGATGGCAGCCTTATTTTCTGCGGCTGCGGCTTATCTCGGTTTAAAGATTGGACAGGTATTTGAAGCCGCCATTCCTATTGCGATTATTGCCGTTGGACTATCTGCCGTTACAAAAAGAAAAAACGCGCTTGGTGAAAATGTAATTATTCAATCGATCGGTGCCAGTTCGGGAGTAATTGTTGCCGGAGCAATTTTTACCATTCCCGCTCTCTACATTCTTAATCTTAATGCCGATTTTTATAAAATATTTTTAGCTTCTCTCTTCGGTGGAATTCTTGGAATTCTTTTTTTGATTCCCTTTAGAAAATATTTTGTGCAAGAGATGCACGGAAAATTTCCTTTTCCTGAAGCAACTGCGACAACTGAAGTGTTGGTTGCCGGAGAAAAAGGGGGAAATCAAGCAATAGTTTTAGTCATCAGCGGACTCATCGGCGGTGTGTACGATTTCATTATCGCAACTTTCGGGTGGTGGAGCGAAGTGTTTTCAACACGTGTAATTCCTTTCGGGCAGCAACTAGCCGACAAAACGAAATTAGTATTTAAAATGAATGTCGGCGCTGCAGTAATGGGTTTGGGGTACATTGTCGGTTTAAAATATTCAGCGATCATTGCGGCTGGTTCATTTGTTTCCTGGTATGTGCTCATTCCGGTTGTATACCATATTGGTGGGAGTGCTACTCTTCCTCTTGGCGCAAATGTTACAAAATTGATTGGCGATATGTCTGCCGAAGAAATTTTCCAGAATTATGTTCGCCACATCGGGATTGGCGGAATAGCAATGGCGGGAATCATCGGCATCATTCGTTCTTCTAAAATTATTTCCTCCGCTTTTTCGCTTGCTGTTAAAGAAATTTTCGGTGGAATAAAAAGCGCGAACAATTCGCTGCGTACACAAAAAGATTTACCGATGATTGTAATAACAGGCGGAATTATAATTACCTCAGTTTTGATTTTTCTTTTCTTGCTCTTTGGAGTTGTTAATAACGTTACCTATGCTTTTATAGGTTTGCTAATCATACTAATTATTTCGTTTTTATTTACTACCGTTGCAGCAAATGCTATCGCCATTGTAGGAACAAATCCTGTTTCCGGTATGACGTTAATGACGCTGATTATTTCTTCGATCATTTTGGTTTCCGTTGGCTTGAAGGGTGAAGCCGGAATGGTTGTTGCATTAATTATCGGAGGAGCGGTTTGTACCGCATTATCAATGTCGGGCGGTTTTATCACCGATTTAAAAATTGGTTACTGGCTTGGATCATCGCCCTACAAACAACAAACATGGAAATTTTTAGGAACGTTGGTTTCTGCTGCAACAGTTGGCTGGGTAATTTTAATTTTGAACCAAACATACGGATTCAGTGGTGAAGGCGCTTTGGTTGCACCACAAGCGAACGCAATGGCAGCAGTAATAAAACCGTTAATGGCAAATCAACCGGCGCCCTGGTTACTTTATATTGCGGGCGCACTGTTTGCATTGGTTTTAACGATGTTGAAAGTCCCGGCATTAGCTTTTGCGCTCGGCATGTACATCCCGCTAGAATTGAATACGCCGTTACTTGTTGGCGGTTTGATCGCCCATTTTGTTTCTACCAGAAGCAAAGATGAAAAATTAAATACCGCAAGACGCGAACGCGGAACGTTAATTGCTTCAGGATTTATTGCAGGCGGCGCGTTGATGGGCGTGATAAGCGCTATTCTTCGTTATTCAGGTTTTAACTGGGTGAACAATGCATGGTTTGAATCGCACCCGGCGGAGTTATTAGCGCTCGTTATGTTTGCGGTTATCTGTGCTTATATGATATGGGATTCCATGCGTGCAAAAATTGAAGAGTGATTTTAAATATTGTTTTTTGTAAGTTGTATTCAATAGAATTATAGAATTGTAAACATTCAAAATATATAAAGGTTTTTATGTTCGACTCAAATTATAAATTCACATGCGTTGACCGTTTTCTTAACTACGTAAAGTACGATACGCAATCAGACGAAGAAGCTACTTGCTTTCCTAGTTCAGAAAAACAAAAAATTCTTTCAAAAGATTTAGCCACAGAACTTAAAGCTTTGGGTTTGGCTGATGCTCACATGGATGAGTATGGCTACGTGATGGCAACGCTTCCGGCAAATACTGACAGGCAGGTTCCGGTGGTGGGATTTATTGCTCACGTTGACACCTCTCCGGCGGTTTCAGGTGCAAACGTTAAAGCCGTTATCAGAAAAAATTATCAAGGCGGTGATATTGTTCTTGAAAAAGATGGACAAATAATAAAAGCCGAAGACAATTCTGACTTAAAAGAAATGATCGGCTATGACATCATCACTTCTGACGGTTCAACCTTGCTAGGTGCCGATAACAAATGCGGTGTGGCAGAAATTGTCGATGCAATAAATTATTTTCTTTCTCACCCGGAAGTTAAACATGGCGAAATAAAAGTCTGCTTTACTCCCGATGAAGAAGTCGGCAGAGGAACAGAAAAGTTCGATGTTAAAAAATTCGGCGCAAAATACGCTTACACGGTTGACGGACAAACACGCGGCGAAGTTGAAGTAGAAACTTTTTCTGCCGATGCGCTTTTTATAAAATTTCAAGGAAAGAATATTCATCCCGGTTACGCAAAAGGGAAGATGATAAACGCAATAAAAGTTGCTGCGCATTTTATCGACAAGCTTCCAAAAAAATCTCTTTCTCCTGAAACAACCGATGAAAGAGATGGTTACGTTCATCCTTTTACGATTACGGGCAGCGAAGAGGAGACAACGGTAAAATTTATCATCCGGGATTTTGATCAAGAAAAACTGAAAGAGTATGAAGATTTACTAATTGATCTTGCGGCAAAAGTTGTTGCGGAGTTTCCCGGCTCACGCTATACTTTCCAGCAGATTGAACAATATAGAAACATGAGATACATTCTCGAGCAACATAAACAAGTTTCAGATTATGCTATCGAAGCGATGGAGCGTTTGAATATTGCCCCGAAGCAATCGGCAATTCGTGGCGGTACAGATGGAGCCAGGTTATCTTTTATGGGATTACCGACTCCGAATATTTTTGCCGGTGAACATAGTTTTCATTCCAAAACAGAGTGGGTTGCGATTCAAGATATGGAAATGGCTGTCCGGGTAATTGTAACCATCGCTCAAATTTGGGAAGAAAAAGGATAATTCATTTTCATAAAACTTGAGGGAGTTATGTTACTGAAAATATGGGTACTACTTGTTCCGTTTCTTTTTATGTCGTTCAATCAGCAAATGGAAGATGAACTTTCACTTGCTTTTCAAAATGCAAAGAAGGGCGTCTATTGGGGTTTATCAAACTTGAAAGGAAAGAAAACCAAGTTTGAAAACAAGTTGATCTCTCAAGATAAGTTGATCGCCACGATCAAAATATCGAAAGAAATTAACGGCGCTGTAATTGAATCAACCGGGCATAACGTTTCTTCTGAGGTTACAATTGTTGTCCATCGTTCATATGATAGCCTGGCGAAAGACGGATACATCGAGAAGAATTCCGATTTGTTAAAAGATAACAGCGAGTAATTGTCCCCTTGACGTTGTCGTAATTTAGGGCTAAATTGAACACTGAATAAAGACAAAATTAGGATGTTAAAATGAATTCCATATCTGTTTCAAACGATATAGTTCCTGTTGGACAATTTAAAGCCGGATTAGCTACATATTTAAAAGAAATCCAATCCAAAAGAAATTCTCTCATTATTACACAAAACGGAAAACCAGCCGGGGTTTTAATTTCGCCAATGGAGTTTGATGAATTGCGGCAGACAAAATTATTTATTGATTCGATTTCCCGTGGTTTAGCTGATTCCGAAAAAGGGGAAATATTAACTACCGCTCAACTCCGAAAAGAATTGCAGAAAAATCGTGTAGCAAAAGAACGATGAAACTAAACTGGACAAAAGAAGCGCTGCTGCGGTTACAAGCTATTGAAGATTATATTGCGAGAGACAATACAAAAGCCGCTGTAGAGTTTGTTGATAAGCTGATTTATCTTGCGGAGACACTCGTTGATAATCCAAGAAAAGGAAGAGTTGTTCCGGAATTATCGATTGAAAATATAAGAGAACTGTTACATAAAAATTACCGCATTGTCTATCTTGTAAAGAAAAGTTCAATTGACATTCTTACGGTTTTTGAAGGACATCAACTGCTGAAAAAAGATGAGGTGTTAAAAAACAAAAGCTAATCAGCAATAAAAATTTTTGGAGGAAATTCCCATAGACCACTTTTTGCCATTTATCACGTTGCGTAGTGTGAGTTAGTAATTAACACTCACATCAAAATAAATACCCAGTGATGTCGTTTTGATAATTGATTTGCTTTCTAAATTATACAAATATTCTTTGTGAGCATCTAAAATTATTAATGTTTTATCATTAATAAAAAACACATAACCTAAATCTATATTTTTAAGACCCGGGAAATCTTTTAACTTTGAAATTTCTCTTGTTTTCGTATCTAACAACGAAACACTTCTTATACTGTCAGCGAATACTAATTTATCAGAACTTGGAGAAAAATTGCCCATTTTATAGATTTTTATATCCAGAAATTCTATTAAATCTTTCTCAAGGTTATATAATCCTAATTTTTCTTGTTTGATATTATCAAAACCCAATTGATAAGAGAATGCCAATAGATTTTTTGATTTTGAAAGTGAAAACCTCCCAAGTCTCTTCCCGTTAAAATTTTTTAGAACCGTTTTTGAACTATCTAAAATTGAAGTCAAATACAAATTATCTCTAAAACCAAAAAGGAAGGAAGTATCATCAACGACAGCTATATCTGATACTCCATCCATCACATCTTGTAGTTTTAATTCATTACAAAAATCAATAATAGTACGCTTTTTTTCATTAATATTTATTAAGTAGAAAAGAGGTATTTTTCTACTTGGCCAAGCCAATAAAATAATTTTTTTATTGTCAGGGAAAAACCTAGGAAATCGATTGGTTACATTTAAATCCGGAAATAATTCCCATTTGTTTCCGGAAGCAATTTGATACTGCATTAGTTTCCCAAACTCTTCATAGATGCCATCAGGTCTTCTATTCACTTCTGTATATAAAATGTTTGGCAAAATATTAGTGTTGCTGCTTGAATCCTTTTGTAAATTGCTTTTACTACATCCATTTAGAAGAAACAAAACTGTCAGAAGAATAAAAACATTCTCACTTTTAATCCGAATTCGTTTAGTAAACATTTTCCTACTTCTCTTTCGCAAGCTTAAACGCAATTGCAAAAACCATTTCAACTTTAACCGGCTTACCACGGACAAGTCCCGGGTAGAATCTGGTAAACGAAACGGCAATTTCCGCCGCTTCTTCACAGCCTAAGCCAATTCCTTTAACTATTTCGGTTTTTTCAACATCGCCATACTCATTGATAATAGCTTTTATTAGCACGGTTCCTTCCCGTTTTTTTTCTTTAGCAGCTTGAGGGTAGACAATATTTTCATAAAACTTTTTATATCCAAGTCTCGGTTCGGGAAAAATTGTAGGGTTACGATAAATAGCAGAATCTATTATTTCCGAAGAGGAAATTACCGGCGGCGTCTCTTCCGTTTTTTGAATGGGCGGCGAGACAATTGGGTTTTCTTTAACTGTCACCTGCTCTTCTTGAGTTTTTTCAACTAGATTCTCTTCGCTACCGGTTTCTTCTTTTTGAATTTTTCCTTCAGCGTAATAAACGTCGGAGAGGTAATTACCTAAACTATCAAACGTTGTTGTTGCGCCGTCCCGCTTTCCTTTTATAATTGAAAAAATCTCCTTTGTTTTTCCGTTTTCATAAAAACGTTTGACTTCGCCTTCAACCTTGCCTGCCAGAAACGTTCGCTCTTCCTTTAGATTTCCATTTTCATAATAGAATTTTGCAACCCCTTCGCGGAGACCATTATCCAAAGGTATTACGGATTCAATATTTCCGTTTGGGTAAAAAGTTTTTGTGGTATCTTTTTGAGCGAATAAACCACTAATCAGCAAGAAAAAAAGGACAAGGAACAGTAAGGAAGTGTTTTTCATTTCAAAATTAAGTTAAGTGATAAAAAATTATTCAGCCATTCGTGTTGAGGGAAATAAAATTGCTATTAAAAAAAATAAAATTGCCAGACCGAAAAAGAAATATCCAATCTCCGTATCAAAGTTAAGTAAATTCATTTCATTTAGTAAATAGTTCCAATCATGTTTGCCGTTGCCGAGCAGCGGGAGCGCCCTGGTTCTTGCATCTGCGGCGTAAACACTTACGTTTAGAAAACTGTGCCCAAGCAAGAAAAAAGCTAATTGCATTCCTTTAGGCATGAAGGATTTGTAAAAAATTATCAAGAGCAAAAACGGAATGATGAGTTGCATTAATGTTCCGCCAAGGAATTGCACAAAAGTACCGAAGAATGAAAAGAATAAATGCCCCGCTTCATGTACAATCAAATGGAAATTATCAAGCAATGTATATTCTCCTCTGTGCAGAACAAAATAAACACAAATTGGAAGCAGCAGAATTGAAAACATCCATCGTTTAATAAAAGACATCATCATAGGTGTTCTGTTGTTTACTTTTTAAATCTTTATTTCGGAGCCGCAGTGTCCGCATTTAACAGCTTCCACCGGAATATCAAAATAACAGTAGGGGCATTGTTTCTTTGTTGGAAAGCTGTCTGCCGGGATTAGCTCATCCTTTTTCTTTTGAGTGCGTAAAATATTAATTTGTTTTATTGTAAAGAACAGGGCAAAAGCCACTATCGTAAAATCAAAAACATTATTAAGAAATAATCCGATATTGATGGTAGGAGCACCTGCGGCTTTTGCCGCCGAAAGCGATGCGAAACTTTTTCCTGAGAGGTTAATATAAATATTTGAAAAATCAACATTGCCAAGAAGCATTCCGAGTGGAGGCATTAAAACATCGTTTACCAACGATGATACGATTTTTCCAAAGGACGCCCCGACGATAATTCCGACCGCCATATCAATGACGTTTCCACGTAAGACAAACTCGCGAAATTCTTTTAAAATTGTTTTCATAAAAATATTCTGGTTAGTTACTAAATAATGTTATGTCGTCGGTAGTAAAATAAAGAATATTTAACATTCTCTAAAACTGTAAAGGAGAAAAAAGGACGGCTATTGTCAGGCGGAACCAGGCGATGTGAGTTTGAAAGCAATTGTCAAATAAACCAACCATATTGTCTATTTTTTTAGAATGCACTGTTCACTTAATAATTGTAATTACTCCTTTATCCAGTAATTGTAACCATTTATCACAGAAAAATGTCGAAAAAAGAAAAAATCAAGTAAAATTGCATGTGAAATATTCTGGCACTTTGATTGTTAGTAATTTAGGAAAATAATTTGGAGTCTCTATGTCGTTTAGGTTACTAAAACTTTCAGTTTTTTCATTTTTACTTTTATTCGTCAGTTTGACAGTTCAAGCCCAAGAAGATGACGATGATTGGTTCGGAGACGATAACTCCAACCATAATTTCAATTTTGATTTTCATCTTCGCGGGAATCCAACCATAGAAACGAACTATGGATTTTCAAAAAATTCTCTGGACCGTTTGACAGGAAAATTTAGCAAAACAAACCTTGCTGAAATTAGACTCGGCTATACGCGCGAGCATCCTATTTCCTCTACAGAAAGCATTATGAAATATAAAAGCAGCTATGTCGGGCTTTCAAATATTTCGTACAAATTAGCGCAAGAATCTATTGCCCCAGATTATAATGCTGATATGTGGCGCTTTTCTGCCGGTTGGGATAACGGGTATGGTTACAAGCTGGGACAAAAATCGGCAATAATTTTTTACAACGGAAATGGAGTTACCTGGTCTAATCTGAAGATTAAAAACAGTATTCCAAATCCTGCGGACAGCCTTTACTTGGGCATGTTTAACAACTCATTCCGGTTTGGACAAAAGACGGAAGGGGGCGTTAAAATTCAAATTATTCCCCAACTGGTTTTGAATGCCGGATATGAACGGGCTCAAATTTTCCCAAGACTTTTGTTCTGGAAATGGGCAGGCAGTGCAATTATTGAAGTTGCCGGACAAGCAATGCTTGATGAGTTTATAGATAAAATTGTTGACTCAACCCCAATGGCTGCGCCGGTAATTAGTTTTCTCTTAAAGAACGGATTATCCTATGGAATCTATGAATTGAGAAAAGAGAAAATGAATTGGCCGTTTAATACCGCGGCTCCGTTTTTAACTGATTCATATAAATTTGGTATAACCTTTATTTTCTAACTACTCCTTAAATCCGCTTCAACAGCGGATTAGTTAGTGACCTCAAAAACATTCCGTTTGTAACGAAGCGGAATGTTTTTATTTTAAAGAAAACGAATTAGGAAAAATATGATCAGTAAAGAATTGCTTGATATTTTATGCTGCCCGGAAAGCAAAGCAGATTTAGTTTTGGATGGAGATTCTCTCGTCTCAACCGATAAAACCACACGCAGACGCTACCGAATTGAACAAGACATTCCCGTAATGTTAATTGAAGAATCGGAACAACTTGATGTTGCAACATGGGAAAGCATTATGAAAAAGTACGGAAAACTATAACCCTACTTTTTTCTTTACATATACGAATACTTGTTTATGAATTTATTGGTTGAGAAATAAATAGCTATACCTTTTCCAAAACCATTCATCATTTGAATTCTTCCAATTGCTTTTCCTTTATCGTGTAGAATCCATTCATAGTTAATTCTTGGAAATTTTTCATAAGGCAGATTATTTATCGTATCTCTGAGGGCGAGAATATCTTTAGCGCATTTGTCTGATGTTTCCGAAACAATCCCAACTAAAACATCTATTAAAGTATCATTATCAAAGGTGACCGACCAACTCTGAGATTTTAATCCGCTGATCTTTCCCCCTTCAAATTTGAAAGCTTTAAGATTTCTTTTATGTTTCCCTTGGGTGAGTTTTATTTCCCCCGAAAAATCAAGACCATATTTCTTTTCGAAAATGTTTTTTACTTTAGCGTAATTGTCATCCCATTTCAAATCTTGAAACACCTGCTCAATGCTTACGTTTGGATATTGCTTTGGCTGCTTTTCGCATCCCGCTAATACCAGGAAAAAAATGGCGATTAAATAAATGCTCTTTTTCATTTTGAACCTCTCCATTTTATTGTTTTATATCCACCTGCCCTTTAATAATATTGTTTGTTCTGTTTGATTCTTTTAATTCGTTATTAACATCGAGATAAATTATATAAGCCAATTTTCCGGCTCGTTTTGGTGTCCAAGAAACCCAATAACCACCACTTTTCTTTGGAGCCATATTTGTCTTGCTTAATGAAGCAAAGACTAATTCATTATCAATATAAAGCGAGTTCATGAATGCTTTTTGTGGGAGAGTCTTTTTCCCGACATTAACAATATTAAAAAACACTTTGTTTTTTTCTCCTACTTTCGGTGGGTTTGGAGAAAAAGTAATCTGCGTACTAGAAATGTCATAATTTTCCGGTTCATATTCTAATTCAAAATCAATTGGGATTATAGCTTGGCATTTACCAGAAGGAGAAGGATGGAATTTAACTTCTGAGACAGCCTTCAATGCCGCCTCGTCGCAGCCAGATCCAATTCCTTTATATAGTTGCGTTCCTACTACAGTTCCTTTTTCATCGATATACGCATTAACAACTACTTTTCCGGTCACACCTTTTGATTTGGCCTCGGAAGGATAAATGATTTTACCGTTAAGTGTTTCTAATCCACCGATCATTGAGGTGAAACCTCCTGACAAAAAGTCGTTTCTGTTATATTTCCCATTGAAGACCGGCAAATACTTTTTAAGGTCGATCTCCTCTATGGACCAAGGGATACTCACTTTCTTGTTTTTATCTATTCCAATTTTGATTTCAAAATATTTAATACTGCTAACATTTTTTCCGGCTAATTGACCAAGTTTAGTTTCGAATATTTTATTCTGATCTACAAAGGAATGATAGAAAACCGAATTATCTGATTTTTTCTTATCGGCAGAATGATTGAGTTTGAATTGCTCTCTAAAATCTTCGGGAACACTGCCATACATAAAACCAACATCTTGGACAAACATGTATCGGGATGGGTTTCCATTCGTAAAAATAGATAACTCTAAGTAAAAATTGTGAACCCCTAGTCCAAACTCTTTTAATATCGTATCAACTGGAAAGACGAAATTCATTTCTTTTTGAAACTTAGCGTTATTTACTTTAGCAATTGACTTTACATCCATCTGATAATCGTAGTTTAGCAAAGTTTCCTTTTTAAATTTTGGTTTAAAGGTATCTTTGTCTGTAGAACTTCTCTCATCATTTTTGCACGACATAAAGAAAACAAGAGACAAAACAGCTGTAACCAAAATTTTCATATTCATATGAACTCCTATATTCCATGTATTAATAAATCGGGGTTATCAACAGAAGCTTTTACTTTAACCGCGGGCATTTCGTTAATGAGCGCACTTATTTGTTTTTGTTGTGAATTTATTTTTTCGACTGTCATTTCGAAATTCTCTTTATAGTTCAAAGTTTCTTTTTTTAGGTCGTAGAATTGATAAGACATAAAGACGGAAAAGATTGTAAGTAGTAATCCATAGCCATAAATGAAATAATTTGGCAATCGCTTTGTGGGTGAATTTGTGGGGAGGCGTCTTCCTCTCTGTTTAATCGTATTAAAAATGCGTTGCTCAAGTTGGTTGGGAAATTCGCTCTCGTTTTTTCTAAATTCATGATGCAATCTATTCAACGCTTTGAAATTAGTTTTACATTCTTCACATTGCGCTAAGTGAGTAAAAAGAAATGATTCTTGTTCGGTAGATAATTCGTTATCAAAATAGTCATGCATCAAATTGTTAATGTCTTGGCAATTCATAATTCACCTCTATTTAAATTCAATATTGCGGTCTTCAATTTTTCTCTAACTTTATAAAGACGGCTTTTTACAAGTTCTTCGGATATATCCATTAGCGCGGCAATTTCTCGGTAACTCATTCCGGAATATTCTTTTAACAAAAAAACTTCGCTTTGTTCTGGATTCATATTATTCAATTCGTTCATTATAATTTCTTTTATCTCGTTTCTCTCAAATGTCTGTGATAAATCTTCGGAGACAACTTCACAATTTGTTATATCAACATCACGAAAATTATTTCTTTTGGTTTTGCGCAGATAATCGAGCGAAAGATTTCTCGCCGTTTTAAAGATCCAAAACTCAATTTTAGTTACATCAAGTATGGAAGAATGATTATCATAAAGTTTGATGAAGACGTCATGCACAATATCCTCAGCTTTCATCTGCGCCCCGGTGATCTTTAAAACATAATGGTAAAGAGTTTTTTTATGTTTGTTATAAATCAGAGTAAAATCAATTATTTCGGTATTCTGCATAACTTATTTAATCGTTATTTAAATGACGATACGAAGGAGGAAATGTTTCTTTTTCTAAACAAGAATGAGGAGGATTGGATAAATACTGTTTTTCATTTTTAACCTCTCTTTGCTATTTGATTATTTTGTTCCTCAATTTCCATTGCTTTTTTAATTCTTCAAAACTGAACGAATAAACTTTGATATAAGCTTCTTCTAATAATTTAGCCGGTTCTTTCAATCGCATTCTTTCAGCTTGATTGATCTTCACTAAAAGAGTTTTGTCACTAGACACAAGTATTGACACATCTTCGGATTTTAAGCCAAATCTTTTAATATCTTCATCTATGTTATCTAAATTCGTCACTTCCATTAAAACAGAGTCTTTTAAAGAAAGAGCTTTTGTAACTTGAGCAAAAGAATTATTTATTGAACTAATCTTTTCAAAACCATATTTTTCAATTAAAAAATCAATAAATGATGTCCACTCCAAGTAAAGAACATCCCTTTGTTTGGCCGGTCTGTATGGTTCGTTGTAAATGTTTTTTATATCATAAAATCTATTTGAAGAGACAATTTCTTTGATCGCTGAGTCATAATTCCGATAGCCCTGCCATTGAAGATAATATTTTCCAGCAGCCCAACTTGCAAAACCCTCTCCCCAATACATATTACCAATATGAAATAAAGAATCGATCAATTTAGAATAGAGGACATGTCCCAGTTCGTGTGCAAATATTCCACTTAAATTATCTTTTGCTTTGATGCTGTCTTTCGATAAAAACATCGAATCGGAAATGGAGTGCGAGGGAATAAAACCCCTTATATCGCTTTCTAAATCTTTAATTTCAACCGTGAGATGAATATCCTTTCTGAAATTCATCCTTTTACATTCGTATTGAAATATTTCTTGAGCGAGCATTAAAAAATCATTTTTGCTGATAGGGAGAAATTCCTCATTAATAATAGTTACCTCAAGTTTTGGAGTTTGAGCTTCTACATTTATCCATGATGCAACAAAAAATAAAATTGTTAGAATTTTGGCAATCACAAATTCCCCTCTATGATTTTTTCTAACTCAAGATAAGTATCTTTTAAACCACCGTTGAGATTAAATAGAATTACACCTTCTTTGTTAAGAATTATATGTCTTGGAAATGCTCCACCAAATAGTTGTTTTAGTTTTTCGTTCCCAAATCCTTGTTTGTAGTTAAACGTATGTTTGCTCATAAACTTTGAATGGTTTTCTTTATCCGATACAATGGCAATGAACTCAACTTTTTCCTTTGGATACTTCTCAACAAGTTGATTAAGTCCCGGCATCTCTTCAACACATGGAGAACAAGAAGTTGCCCACCAATTAATTACTACAATTTTATTTTTGTCTTTGTTTGACCAGGTTCCATTTGCGGTTTCAACCTCTATCTGCGGAAATGTTTTTCCAACTTTTAGCTGATATTCTTCACTGATGGTTGGGTGTTCGTATGCGGTTGTCTCTTTATTCTCCCATCTGTACTGGAGTCGTTTTTCGTCAAGATTTAGAATTAACTTTAGTGGAGATAGTGCATCTTCTTCTTGAGTGGTTAAAGATAGGCTGGCTTCGTATATATTT